>CAJDWY010000073.1_pt2 | contig 11189 bp, 12 predicted proteins | sample 7391751 | NCBI WGS metagenome assembly CAJDWY01 (sample SAMEA7055745, study PRJEB34461) | soil metagenome | biome: terrestrial ecosystem; feature: Peninsula; material: soil | place: Antarctica | collected 2016
TTCACCTGTGTATCGGCCCCATCGCTCCAATGACCGGAAATGTAGTTTTTCCAGTCCACCGTATGTTCGTTACCGATCATGCCCAGCGTGGTGCGGGCAATGTTCTCGCCGCGATCCAGAGCGTCCCGGTACGCCTGCACCAGCGCGTCCAAGTCGCCGTCGCCCAGCACACCTTCCTTGCGCAGCTTTTCGGCATAGACCGCCATGGTCGTCGGCTGCCGCTTGACGGCGGCGTACATCAGCGGTTGCGTCACCGACGGCTCGTCCGCCTCATTGTGACCATGACGCCTGTAACAGCACACATCGATGATGACGTCGTTATGAAATTTGTTGCGGTAGTCCACCGCTAACCGGGTGACGAACACCACCGCCTCGGGGTCGTCGCCATTGACGTGAAATACCGGCGCTCCCAGCATCTTCGCCAAATCTGTGCAATACCGGCTGGACCGCGCAGACATTCCGTCCAGGACTTCGATCGGGTTAGGCGTGGTGAAGCCGATCTGGTTGTTGATGATGACGTGTATCGTGCCGCCGGTCGCGTAGCCCTTGGAATGCGACAGTTGCAGCGTTTCCATCACCACGCCCTGTCCTGCGAACGCGGCATCGCCATGGATCAGGATCGGCACCACACGATTGCCGTCCTCGTCGTTGCGTCGGGCCTGGCGTGCGCGGACCGAACCCTCGACCACCGGGTCGACGATCTCCAGATGCGATGGATTGAACGCCAGCACCATGTGCAGGCGGCGGCCGCCGATCTCGACATCGGTTGAGAACCCATTGTGATACTTGACGTCACCGGCTTGGGTCAGGCTCGCGATGTCGTAGTTGCCGTCGAACTCGGCGAACAGATCCGACGGCGACTTGCCCAGCACGTTGACCAGCACGTTGAGCCGGCCGCGGTGCGCCATGCCCATCATCAGGTCCTCGACACCCGCCTCGCTGGCCGCCCGCATCGCCTCGTCTAGCAGCGGAATCAGCGAATCTCCACCTTCCAACGAAAAGCGCTTTTGTCCCACATACTTGTTGCCTAGATAATGCTCCAGCCCTTCGGCGGCCACCAACTGGGTGAGCACTTCGCGTTTCTCGTCGTTGCTCAAGCGGGGCTTGAAGACTTCGCCTTCGAGACGTTTCTGGATCCAGCGCTTCTGTGACGTCTCGGTGATGAACATGTACTGCGCACCGATGGTATCGGTGTAGACCGCTTTGAGAATGCGGATAATCTCACGCAGCGGCAACCGCTGCGCCGTGGCCAACGTGCCGGTGTTGAATTCAACGTCGAGATCCCGATCAGTCAGACCGTGATAGCGGGGGTCAAGATCGCGAATCTGCTGGATCGGCGCCAGGCCCAGCGGATCCAGTTTCGCCATCTGGTGGCCACGCATACGGTAGTAGTTGATCAACCGCAATACCGCCGTCTGTTTCTCGGCGGCCCGGAAATCAAAATCTCCGGATGTCGTTATGATTGGCGCAATACGGTGTTCCTGGGCCAGTTGTTCGAAGCGACGCCGCACCGGACCCTGTGGTTTCTCCACCGCAGCACCGGGCACATGCAGGCCGCGAAAATAGGCCCGCCAGTTGTCGTCCACCGCATCCGGATCATCGAGATAGTGCTCGTACAGGTCCTCGATATAGGTAGCGTTGAGACCTTGAATGGCGGATGATTCGATCAGATTACGGTAACTATCGCCGGTCATCGGATTTTCGCTCATGGCTGCTTGCAGGCAGATAACGGTTAAAGATTATTTCCGAATCGCCGCGAGCCGCTCGTCGTGTGGCGGACGTCCCCATTCTTCGGAACGCTCGCGCAGGTAGTCGCGGAAACCCTCGGCCACTTCCGGATGTTTGAGTGCGTATTCGACGTTGGCCTTGAGATAACCGAGCTTGCTGCCACAGTCGTAACGCGTACCTTCGAATTCGTAGGCCAATACGGTCTGTTCCTGAATCATCGCGCTGATCGCATCGGTGAGCTGAATTTCGCCGCCGGTGCCGCGCGGCGTGCGCTCGAGCAACTTGAAGATGCGCGGGGTCAGGATGTAGCGGCCAACCACCGCCAGATTCGACGGCGCCTCCTCGGGTTTGGGCTTCTCGACGATGCGGCGGATTTCGCCCAATCCCGGCCCCACCGGCTGCGTTTCGACAATCCCGTAGGCCTGCGTCTCTGCCTTGGGCACGCGTTGGGTGGCGATGACGCTAGTGCCGTATTCCTGATAGACGCGCTGCATCTGGGTCAGACAAGGCCGCAGTTTGCCGTCGATCAGATCGTCGGCCAGGATCACCGAGAAATCTTCGTCGCCAACTGCCGGCCAGGCGCACAGCACCGCGTGCCCCAGACCCAGCGCCTCGGCCTGGCGGATATAGATGCAGGTGATGCCGGGCGGCAGAATCTCCTGCACCGTCTCCAGCAGTGCCGTCTTGCCAAGCCGCTCCAGCTCGACCTCCAGTTCATAGGCCTTGTCGAAGTGATCCATGATGGAGTTCTTCGAGCGGCCGGTGATGAAAATGAGTTCTTCAGCCCCAGCGCTGATCGCCTCTTGCACCGCGTATTGAATCAACGGCTTGTCGACGATAGGCAGCATCTCCTTGGCGCTAGCCTTGGTGGCCGGCAGGAAGCGGGTCCCTAGACCTGCCACCGGAAATACAGCTTTGCGAATTCGCATTCAGACTCCTGAAGCTTGCGGGACAACCCAACGGTTTCCCGATGTTCTCTGACAGGCAGTTTAACTCAGCCTGCATGCAAGTTGAGCATCAACGCCCTAACCTGAGCCGGTGCCCGGTAGCCCGGTGTCCCGTTGCCATTCGGTACAACGGATCAAGGCAGGCGACGATTGATATCGATGATAGCCAGCGAAGAAGATTGAGCGCGACTCAGCGTAATTTGTCCCTGCAGATCGCCGGACTGCGGTTGCGCATTGCCGCTGCGCGACAACCGCGCGCTCACCGTCCAGGCATCGAAATCACTCAAATGCGCAGCTGGCATCACGCCCATGGAATCATTCAGCGTCAGCTTCAGCGGCAACTTGGGATGTTGGATGCGCTGCACCGCCAGCGGCATCGGCGGCCCGTTGGAAGCCTTTGCGTAGACGTACAGGGTGGCATCCTTCGGCATTTTTGCGGTCAGCGCCGGCGCCAGATTGATCTGCAGATGCAACGTCACCGGCGCCGCAGCGGACGGCAAGCCAGCGGTGTCCTGCACGGCTTGCGAACCGGCCGCAACGGACGCCGCCGGCAGATCGAGCTGATGAATCTGATCTTCCAGTGCCGCGCGCACGTCGGCGGGCACGCCGTTCTGGTCGGCCAACGTCTGCCACAGTTTGCGGGCCCGATCCTTGTCGCCGGACTGCGCCGCGACCAGACCGGCATACCACAGCGCACGCGGGTCGTCGGGGGCAATCTTCAAGGCCTGCGTGAATAACTGCGCCGGTTTGCCTTGCAAATCGTGTCCACCGGCCAGCGCCAGCGACTGGCCCTCGCCGACCAGCCACGCAGGATTACTGTGGCCGCTGAGCTGATTGGCCTTGGCGTAGGCATCCGCCGATTGCTGGTAGTTCTGCAGCACCATTTGGCTGCGGCCCAGCAATGCCCAGCCGTGGGCATCTTTGGGATGCGCCTGCAGACGCTGCTGCAGCTCAGCCACCATTGTGGTGACGCGCGATGTCTCGGCCGTAGCGTCGGCGGTAGCGGAGTTTCCTGCGGCGACCTGCTGTGCCGTCCGCCAGCTGCCGGTTTGCAAATACCACAAGCCGGCGACCAACACCGGCAGCAGGGCCAGCGCCAGACCCACGCTGCGCCGTCGCAGAGGCACTGGCGCTACACTGAGTTCGACGACACCGGTTTCCGCACCGAGCAGACGTTGCGCCTGCTCAATCTTGAGCGCCTCGGCGGAATCGGTGCCCAACACATCGGCAGCCACCTCCGCATCGATCTCGGCCAGCCGCGTGCGATAGGCGGCGACGTTGGCGGCACGCCGGCGCAGCGACCGCGGCAACCGGCTGGATAGCCAGGGTCGGGCGATCACCACAACGGCGACTAGGGCCAGCACAGCCATGGCGAGCCAGGTACTCATCGATCATCTTCCAGCAAGCGTTTCAATGCAGCCGCATCCACGTCGGACGAAGCGAGGACCGCGCGACTGCGCCGGCGCAACAGGCGCAACGCGATGAAGATGGCGATCATTAGTAACAGCAACGGTCCCAACCACAGCAACCAGGTACTGGGTTCGAAACGCGGTTTGTACAACACGTATTGGCCGTAGCGGTCGACCAGATACTGCTTGACCTGAGCATCGCTGTCGCCCTTGGCCAGCAACCCGCGAATCTGGTAACGCAGATCGACTGCCAAGGGCGCCTGCGACGCCGCCAGCGATTCGTTCTGACAAACCATGCAGCGCAGATTGGGCAGCATCGCGCTGTACCGCGCCTGCTGCGACGCGGTCAACGGAATCGACGGACGCTCACGCTCGACCTGCGCCTGCAGCGGCAAAGACAGCATCACCAGCAGCAGCAGCAGGCCAAGGATGGGCAGGCGACTCGATGGCCACCAGTGAAGTAAGCGTTGCATCAGGACGGTGCCTTTACGGAGGTTGATTGCGGCGCCTGCAACAGCGGCTCGACATGACGCCGCCAGGCTTCCGCCGTCATCGGCCCGACCTGTTTGTAGCGAATCACGCCCTGCGCATCAAGAACGAATGTTTCGGGCACGCCGTATACGCCCCAATTGATGCCCATGTCGCCAACGTGATCGAGCACCACCCGGCGGTAGGGATTACCGTGCTGGGCCAGCCATTGCCGGGCCGCATCGTCGGTATCCTTGTAATCGATGCCGATGATCGGCACCCGATCCTCACGCGCCAATTGTAACAAATATGGATGTTCGACCATGCAGGACACGCACCAGCTGGCAAAGAAATTGACCAGCATTGGCCGCCCCTTGAGATCGGCAACCGACATCTGCGCAGGCTGGCCACCGAGCGTCGGCAAATCGAAGGCCGGCGCCGGCTTGCCGATCAGCGGTGATGGCACCAGTGTCGGATCGCGATTGAGATTGTAGGCAAACAGCACCACGAGACCGATAAAGATGATGGCAGGCAGGGCAAAACGCATATCAGCGGGTCAACGAATCCTTCACGCAGTCTGTGTTGATACCGCATCCAGCGCCGCACGATCGGCGGCGCGGGCCAGCCGATAGCGTCGGTCGCTGGCCGCCAGCAGCCCACCGCAGAACATCAACACGCCGCCCAGCCAGATCATCCGCACCATCGGTTTGACGTACAGGCGCAGACCCCAGTCACCGTTGTCGTAGGGAGCCCCCAGCGACACATAGAGATCGCGCAATGGCAAAACATCAATGTCGGCTTTAGTTTGCATTTGCCCCCCCGCCGCCGGATAGACACGCTTCTCCGGATGCAGCGTGGTCAGCCGTCGGCCGCCATGTTCCACCAACACGTCGCCGCGCTGGGCGGTGTAGTTCGGACCTTGGCGTTTGTGCACATCCTTTAATGAAAACGCATAACCGCCCAGCTCCGCCACCGCATTCGGCGCCAGCCGCACGTCGCGTTCGATACTGTAGGAGGTGGTGAAACTCACCCCCAGCAACCACACGCCGAGGCCGACGTGCGCCAGCGTCATGCCCCACACCCCACGCGGCACCGAGGCCAGACCATTGCGCCAGCGGCGCTTGGAACGCACGCGCCGCCAGACTTCCTGTACGGCCGCGAAGATGGTCCAGGAGGCGAACAGCATTCCGGCAGTTGCGGCAACCGTGGCGCGCCCTTCGAGCGCGAACGGCAGCACCGCAGCGGCAGCGACGGCGATGATCGCCGGCACCCGCAGGCGCCGCAATGCCTCACCCAGGCGCCCGCGCTTCCACGGCATCACCGCGGCGAACCCGACCAGCAGGAATAGCGGGGCAAACAACGGCAGGAACACCGCGTTGAAATAAGGCGGCCCCACCGAGATCTTGCCGATCCCCAGGGAATTCACCACCAGCGGGTACAGGGTCCCCAGCAACACCGCGCCGCAGCTAGTCACCAGAAAAACATTGTTGAACAGCAGAAATCCTTCACGCGACATTAGTCGCAGCTCACCTTCAGACTTGAACAACGGCGCACGCCAGGCGAACAGCAGCAATGCCAGGCCGACGCACACGCCCAAAAACGCCAACACGAACAGCCCGCGCGACGGATCCACGGCAAAGGCATGCACCGACACCAACACGCCGGAACGCACCAGGAAGGTACCCAGCAGCGACAGCGAGAACGCCAGGATCGACAGCAGTACGGTCCAGCTCTTGAGCAGGCCCCGCTTCTCGGTTACCGCCAGCGAATGGATCAACGCGGTGCCGGCCAGCCACGGCATGAAGCTGGCGTTTTCGACCGGGTCCCAGAACCACCAGCCGCCCCACCCCAGCTCCCGGTACGACCACCACGAGCCCAACGTGACGCCGAGCGTCAGGAACATCCACGCGGCCGTGGTCCACGGCCGCGCCCAGCGCGCCCAGGCGGCATCCAGCCGGCCCGAAATCAAGGCGGCAATGGCGAAGGCAAAAGCGACGGAAAAGCCGACATAACCCATGTACAGGAGCGGCGGATGCACCGCCAACCCCGGATCCTGCAAAATCGGGTTGAGGCCGCTGCCCTGTAGCGGCACCGGAAACTGCCGGGTGAACGGATCGGAGGTCAGCAGGATGAACAGCAGGAAGCCGATCGAGACGAATCCCAGTACCGACAGCACCAGCGCGCCGAGATCGGCCGGCAGGCGGCGGTTGAAGATGGAAACCGCGAAAGTCCAACCCGACAGCACCAATACCCACAGCAGCAGTGAACCTTCGTGCGCGCCCCATACGGCCGCGATGCGGTACATCAAGGGCATCAGCGTGTTGTCGTTTTGGGCGACGTAGGCGACCGAGAAATCGCAGTACACGAAAGCCCAGGTCAGGCAGGCAAACGACACCATGATCGCCAGGAACTGCGCTTGCGCGGCGGAGGTTGCCGTCGCCATCCAGCGCGCATCGTGGCGGCGCCAACCAACCAACGGCACAAAGAATTGCAGCAGCGCTGCACCCAACGCCAGCATCAACGCAAAATGGCCGAGCTCAGGAATCATTTCATCACCTGGATTGTCGTCGCAGTCTTGACGTTACCGCCGTCGACGCTCTTGAAATTACCGCAGTCTCTGCGGGCTTGCACGTCGGCCACCTCGACCTGGCGCGCGACGCTGGGGGGCATGTAGCTGGAGTCATGAGTCCTCCCAGATCCATCACCGCACTGCGCGGTGCGTTGCTCGCGACCAGATCCGTCGGCGTGTAAAAGTACATCATGTTCTTGCGAAACGCGGTAAACGCCAGCGCTGCGGCAACGCCGACGCCCACCACCAGACAGGTCACTGCCGCCATACGTCGTTGTCGTCGCGTCACGTCTCGCCCCCATCATCGCCTTCAGTCAATTCACGTAGCACACTGCGACGTCGCAGCATCGGTGTCAATATATTCCACAGCAGCACCAGCAAACCGGCACCATAGGCACTCCAGACATACAGGGCATACCCTCCCATACTCCAGAAATCATGCCCGCTCATGTCGACAGCAGCCCTTTCACCCAACGGCTGCCGCGTTCACGCAGCAATAGCCCATTGCGCATCCGCGTCAATTGCGTGTAGCCGAACAGCACGTTGAACCCCACTGCCATGGTCAACAACGGCCACAACATACTCCAGCTGATCGACGCCCCACCGGCCTTGAACACTGTCGAGCCCTGATGCAGGCTGTTCCACCATACCACCGAGTAATGCACGATCGGCACGTTGACCGCGCCCACCAGTGCCAGCAGCGCCGCTGCGCGGGCAGCGGCACGCGGATCGGTGATCGCGGAATTCAGCGCCACCACGCCCAGATACAGGAACAGCAATACGAGTTCCGACGTCAATCGCGCATCCCACACCCGGTGAGTAGCGCCAACGCGGTGAAACTGGCGCCGACGGGAGCCGCCGCCGCTACCGCTACCTCCGCCAGTTTGATCCGCCAAACCAGTGCAATTACTGACGCCACCGCCATGAAAGTGTAGACAAACATGCTCATCCACGCTGCCGGCACATGAATATAGATGATGCGGAAAGCGTCGCCCTGCTGATAGTCTGGCGGCGCCAGCACCAGCCCCCCGTAGACACCCACCGCGATCAACGCCAGCGACACCACCAGGAACCACGGCGCGCACAAACCGGCGAATCGATAGAAGCTGGGCGGCGACGCCAGCCGGTGAAACCAAGTCCACATATCGGGAGGGAGCGTGTCGAACGATTGGATTGAAACGAATGATGGGGAGTGCAGCAGACAGCGAAGCGATGAGGCTCCAGACCATGATAACCTGCCAAGTATAACCAAGCCGGTTTCGACTGGGTGCGATCACCACGCTCTCTGACTGGATTCTCGCGCTTGAGTTCAATTGCCAAAAGAAGAAGTTGATGGGCGGCGCGGTGCGGTGCGCCGTTCACGCTCTATTCCAGCGCGTTACGCAAAGCAGCACTCGCTGCCCACGGAAGCAAGGTTAGCGCCAACACCAGCTCCGCCGCCAAAAAATACAACGGTGCGGCGAACGGCAGCCCGTCCACGGCGGCGCGCACCGCGCCGCCGGCAAATACCGCCACCGGTGCCATCAACGGCAACACCAAGATCGGCAGCAGCAGTCCGGCGCGCGGCACGCCCACCGTCAGCGCGGCGGCGAAACCACCGATCAGCATCAACGTCGGCGTACCCAGCAGCAACGTCCACAGCAGCGTCCAGCAGCCGGTTGCGCTCATCCCCAGCGCGACGGCCGCCAACGGCCCGATCAACACCAGCGGTGCCGCCGTCAACAACCAGTAGGAACCGATTTTGGCGGCGACCAACAGCGACGTCGACGTCGGCGACAGCAGTAGTTGCTCGAGATTGCCGTCGTCCAGATCGCTGCGGAACATGCGCTCGATGCCGAGCAGCGCCGACAGCAGCGCACCGACCCAGACCACCGATGGCGCCAGCACCGCCAACGCCGGATCGCGTGGTGCGGCGGCCAGGGCGAACAGGGTGACGACGACCAGATAGAACACCGGCGCCTGCGCCCACTCGGCAGGCTGGCGTGCGGCCAGTCGCAGTTCACGTCCAGCGACCGCGAGTACGGCCGAAATCACGCCAGCACCAGGTCGCGCAGACCGGGGATGGGGTACGGAAACGGCTGATGGCTACTGACCAGGGCCGCTCCGCCACTGGCTGAGTGTTCGGCCAGCAGGCCTGCCACCAGCTCGGTGGCCGCCACGTCCAACCCCGCCAGCGGCTCGTCGAGTATCCACCACGGACGCGGCACCGCCAGCAGCCGCGCCAGTGCCGCGCGACGACGTTGGCCCATCGATAATTTTCCGCTGGGACGATGACGCTGCCGGTGCAAACCCAACCGCTGCAGCGCCGCATCCACGCCCTGCCCCGAAACACCGTGCAGACGGCACCAATAATGCAGATTTTCCTGGGGCGACAGCGCCGGATGCAAGCCGTTTCGATGACCGAGCCAGTGCAGTGTATCCGCCGCCGGCCGCGGCTCGATACGTCCCTGCGCCGGCGGACGCAGACCGCTCAATACTTCCAACAGCGTGGTCTTGCCGGCACCGTTGCGCCCTTGTACGTGCAGCACGTCGCCGGCCTCGACTCTGAAATCGAGTGCCTTGAGCACCGTGCGGTCACCCCGGGTGACGCTTAGATTGATAACGTGCAGACCGTTCATGCAACGCGATGCAAGCCAAGAATGGATGCGCAGTTTAGGTGAAAGACGCTGCCTGCATTTAAGATGGACGTCGTCGCATTCATTTCAGCCGCTCGCCTGCCACCGTTACGATCCCCAGCGCATGCCCACCCAGCTCATCGATGGAAAGGCCATTGCCTCGGTTGTACTGAAACGGGTGCAGGCATCAATCACCGACCGGACTGCAGCCGGCGTCTGCGCGCCCGCACTGGCGACGATTCTGATCGGCGACGATCCGGCCTCGCATATTTACGTCCGCCGCAAACGCGAAGCCTGCAGCACCACCGGCATTACTTCGCATCCGTTGCAGCTCGACGCATCGACGCCACAGGCCGAATTGCTGGCGCATATCGACCGGCTCAACGACGATGACGACATCGACGGCATTCTGGTCCAACTGCCGCTACCGGCGCATATCGACAGCACCGCCGTCATCGAACGCATCCGCCCGGACAAGGACGTCGACGGCTTCCACCCCTACAACGTCGGCCGACTGGCCCAACGGATTCCGGCGCTGCGCCCGTGCACACCGGCCGGTGTGATCGAACTGCTGCGCCACATCGGCGAACCCTTCTACGGACGGACCGCCTGCATCGTCGGCGCATCCAACCACGTCGGCCGGCCGATGGCGCTGGAGCTGCTGCTGGCGGGCGTCACCGTCACCATCTGTCATCGCTTCACCCGCAATCTGGCTGAACATGTGGGCGCTGCAGATATCGTGGTTGCTGCAGTCGGCAAGCCCAGTCTGGTGTCCGGACGCTGGATCCGGGAAGCAGCGACGGTGATCGACGTTGGCATCAACCGCCTCGACAATGGCCGCCTAATCGGCGATGTCGACTACGACATGGCGCGCGACCGCGCCGCTTGGATCACCCCGGTGCCCGGCGGCGTCGGGCCGATGACCGTGGCCATGCTGATGCACAACACGCTGGAGGCGCAGCAACGCCGAACCCCCTGCCCCACTTGATCGAGTGGAGAATATGGATGAGAAACCCAGTTGAAGTCATGCGCGAACTGCAGATCGCTTCACGGCTCGGCGCGCGTGTTGTCAAACTGCGGCTGAATGGACAGATCGCCACCGAGCCAGATCCGTCTGATTTCGCATCGCGTTTTCGACGCTGCTACGGTGCCTGCCCGCCGGCCTGATCGAAAGCCATCGATTCATCGATCTGCCGTCTTCGCGTCCGCCCTGGCAGCAGATCGATCTCGCGCTGCGCAGCGGCGACGGCGACGACGTTTTCCGCAGCACGCGCGCCAATCACAGCTTCGTCGCCGACCACGATGGCACCCTCCAACTGGCCAGCTACTTTCCCCGGCGAATGGTCGAGCCGCGACGGGACGCTGAGCACACCGGTCGAGGATTACCGCAAGGTCGCCGACGGCATGAGTATTCTGCTGATCCGCTGGCAGACCGGAGTCCAGCCACAGCAAG
>CAJDWY010000041.1_pt1 | contig 11121 bp, 10 predicted proteins | sample 7391751 | NCBI WGS metagenome assembly CAJDWY01 (sample SAMEA7055745, study PRJEB34461) | soil metagenome | biome: terrestrial ecosystem; feature: Peninsula; material: soil | place: Antarctica | collected 2016
CTGGGCTATAAGTGCCCTGCGGAGCTGTTTACACCTGAGGCCTTCGACTTTAGACAACATCATGCCTCGCTTTTTGCACTTGGTACTTGAAACCGCCCTCTCTAAACCGTATCAGTTTTTCCGATGGTGGGGACTGTCGGCAACAAAGCTATATAAAGCTACCGATACAGACGGCCTCTTCGGAGGCCGTTTTATTGTCCGCCGCTGGCTACCTTCAACCGCGGTTCGACCCCGGCGTTTTTTACGAAGTCGTCGTCATCGTGCAGCAATGTGAGTTTGTGTTCGATGGCAATCTGGGCAATCTGGGCGATCAGGCAGTCGGCAGTGGAGTGTATGGCGACTCCTTGCCAGCGGGGCCGGGCGTAAGCCAGTGCGGCTGCCACGTTAGCTGTTGTAGAGGTTGGATGCCTCAAACATGGGCAGGCGGGCCAAACGTGCCCGCATCGCTTCAAAGCCGGCGGCACTACGGGCGCCTTGCAAGGATTCCTGCAGCACCAGCCCGCAGATGCCGATGGGTTGTCGTGCGCAGAGTGCCGATTCCAGCAAATCGCTCTGCGGCTTGACTCGGTGACCGAAAAAATCGAGAAGGACCGACGTGTCCGCCAGGTAGCGGACTCTGGTGGGTCACACTGACGCACTTCCCATCGCCAGACGGTGCGAATGTTGACGCCCAGCATCGCCGCAATTTCAAACTGCGTATGGAGCTTTCGGGCCGCCTACAGATAATCGATGGCGGAGCGTCGATCAGATAAGGCAGGGCTTGCGCGCATGGCATTCTCTGGGAATAAATGCGGACATTGTGCCCTAATAACGCGTTCATGGTGCAAGCGTCTGAAACCTCACTGTGATTTGCTGAAGCAGCACCCCATTTCTCAACATGCTGCGCCTAGCAGTCTGTCGGACTTTCTGTGGATAACTTAAAAGTGAGTAAAAAACTAGCAGAAATTTGCGTCCTACGCGAAAACTCGATCACTTCGTGTACTCCACTCCAAAATACGTTTATGCGGTCTACGGGCGCGTCCAAGTGCCAAGTCCGACAGACTGCTAGCGTGAACCGCATACGACCCCCGTTAGCCCGGCAACCGCAGCTAAGTTGCTGCGTCTGCTGATGCGTGATCTGAGCGAGGATTTATACTGCGCCGGTTGGTTGCATGATCTGGAATACCATCTGTGGAGGGCAATCGACGACGACGCGGCGGATGATCCGGACTGGCCGATTGAGGCGCTGGCGGCAGGCGCTGAAAGAGCTGTCGGCTGTGTGCAATGGCTGGTGGCATTGGGATGGTTCTGCCGGTGGCGAGCGCTTTTTGCCGCTCTTTGAATTGAAGCACATTTACCTGAAAACAAGAGCACAGACCTCATGACTGAACCCCTCAACCGCCGCTCCAAAACCATCACCGCCGGCATCTCCCGCTCGCCCAACCGCGCCATGTTGCGCGCGGTCGGCTTTACCGATGACGATTTCGACAAGCCCATCGTCGGCATCGCCAGCGGCCACTCGACGATGAATCCCTGCAACGCCGGACTGGGCCCGCTGGCCGCGCGCGCGGAAGCGGCGTTGAGGGCGGCGGGGGCGATGCCGCAGACCTTCGGCTTTCCCACCGTCACCGACGGCATCGCCATGGGCACCGAGGGCATGAAGTACTCGCTGGTGTCGCGTGAGGTGATTGCAGATGCGATCGAGACGGCTACCCAGTCGCAGTCCATGGATGGCGTATTGGCACTCGGCGGCTGCGACAAGAACATGCCGGGCTCGCTGATGGCGATGTTGCGCATGAACATTCCCGCCGTGTTCTGTTACGGCGGCACCATCAAGCCCGGAGTGTGGAAAGGTGTGCCGCTGACTATCGTCTCGCCGTTCGAGGCGGTGGGGGCGTACAGCGCCGGCAAGATGTCGAAGGAAGACTACGACGGCATTGAGCGTAACGCCTGCCCCAGCTTCGGCGCCTGCGGCGGTATGTACACGGCCAACACCATGTCCAGCGCGATCGAGGCGATGGGGATGTCGCTGCCGTCGTCGTCGACCATGGCCAATCCGGATGCGGAGAAGGCCGACTCGGTGGCGGCTGCGGCCGCCACGCTGGTGGCGGCGATCAAGGCCGATCTGAAGCCACGCGACATCGTCACCCGCAAGGCGCTGGAGAATGCCATCGCGGTAGTAATGCCGGTGCTGTGCGAGATGAAGCCATCGGGCCGCTTCGTTGCTGTCGATCTGCACAAGGCCGGCGGTATTCCGCAGGTGATGAAGATGTTGCTGGTCAACGGCCTGCTGCACGGCGACTGCATGACGCTGACCGGCAAGACCTTGGCCGAGAATTTGAAGGCTGTACCGGACGCGCCGCCGACGGGGCAGGAAGTGATCCGCCCGTTCGACAAGCCGCTGTACAAGCAGGGTCATCTGGCCATTCTCAAGGGCAATCTGGCCACCGAGGGTTGCGTGGCCAAGATCACCGGCCTGAAGAAGCACAGCATTACCGGGCCGGCGCGGGTGTTCGACTCCGAGGATGCGTCGATGGCGGCGATCATGGCTGGAAAAATCAACCACGGCGACGTGCTGGTGATCCGCTATGAAGGCCCGAAAGGCGGCCCGGGCATGCGCGAGATGCTCAGTCCTACTTCGGCGCTCATCGGCGAGGGCTATGGCGAAAGCGTCGGTCTGATTACCGACGGCCGCTTTTCCGGCGGCACCTGGGGCATGGTGGTGGGTCACGTCGCTCCCGAGGCCTACGTCGGTGGCACCATTGCACTGGTGGAGGAAGGCGATTCGGTCACCATCGATGCGGACAAATTGTTGATCCAACTCAACGTCGCCGATGACGAACTGGCCAAACGCCGCGCCGCGTGGCAACAGCCGGCACCGCGTTACACGCGTGGCGTGCTGGGTAAATACATGAAACTGGTGGGCACCGCGAGCAAGGGTGCGGTGACCGACGGCGGCTGAACGTACAGTGACGCAAGCGGGCGGTGTGGTAGCCCCGCGCCGTCTTTATCCCAGTTTGAACAGGCGCTTGGCATTGGCTGTGGTTTGTGCGGCGACCATCGCCGGTTCTTCTCCGCGCGCCTCGGCGACGGCCCGCAGTACCCACGGCAGAAACGCCGGTTCGTTGCGGCGGTGCTTCGGTGCCGGTTTGAGCGTGCGCGGCAGCAGGTAGGGCGCGTCGGTCTCGATCAGCAGGCGCTCGGCCGGAATACGTTTGACGAGTTCGCGCTGCTGCGCGCCGCGGCGTTCGTCGCAGATCCAGCCGGTGATGCCAATGTGGCAGTCGAGTGCGAGATAGGCGTCGAGGGCCGCGCCGTCGTCGGTGAAACAATGCACCACGCAGCCGTTCAGGGAGGCGCGGGCTTCGCTCAGAATGACGTGAAAATCCGTGTGCGCATCGCGTTGATGCAAAAACACCGGTTTGGTTGCGCTCGCCGCCAGTTCGAGTTGCGCGACAAACGCGCGACGCTGCGATTCACGCGGGGACAGATCGCGGAAATAATCCAGCCCGCACTCACCCACGGCCACCACTTGCGGTTCGCGTGCGAGTTCGGCGATGCGTGTCGCCAACGTTTGGTTCCAGTCCTCGGCGTGGTGCGGGTGCAGGCCGGCGGTGGCGTAAAGGCGGCCGGGATGCGCGCACGCCAGTTGCAGCGCGCGTTCGTTACTGTCGGCGCAACTGCCGGTGACGAGGATGACGGCGACGCCCGACGCCCATGCGCGTTGCAATACTTCATCGCGGTCGGCGTCGAAACTGTCGTGGGCGAGATTGGCGCCGATGTCGATCAGTTTCGGTTCACCCATCGCTATCGAGCGGGTCCGATAGTTGTCCGCAGTTCTGCTGCCACAGCACATGCTGTTCGACACTGTCGCCGTCGTGATGCGGATCGCGTTCGAGCAGGTAAACGATTTTCAGCGACTGCAGTTTGCGAGCCAGCGGCGTATCAACGTTCCACTGCCGGCACAGATAATGTGCATAACGGTCGCGATCGTCCTGGTGGCGCCGCAGGGCATCGAGATAGCGGTGCCAGAAGCTGTTGCCCTGACGGTGCGCAAGCACGGCAGGCGCTGCGAAATCCAGCGGCTGGCCGGGATGCAGCAGATCGACCTGTTGGCCGTTGGCCAGTTCACCGGGTGCCACGAACCAGCCGCGGCCCTGGGCACCGCGCGGCAGATAACGATCCCAGGGCTGATCCAGGCGCAGTAGCCGCAACGGCGGTGCCAAGACGCCCTGCAGGGTCTGCGGCAGCAGGCCGGTCAGGGATAGATTCCACAGCACTGCCAGCAACAGGCACAACGCGGCGAAGCGTTGTGCGTTGCGACTGGTCGGTGCGGGCAGGGCCGCCGCCGTAGAGGCGGTGCCGCCGCCGAGACGGCGAATCAGGTGATAGAGTCTGTCGCCAATGCCGGCCAGCGGCAGTTTCGACAGCAGCCAGCCCAGCGGCCCGAACAGCGGCGAGCGGCGCAGCAACAGTACCAGTGCGTCCCAGCGCAGATAGGCGCGATCATCGTGATCGATCACGATCCAGGACTCATTGGCCTGCAACAGGGTGGCCGTGCGCGGTTGGTTCTGTGCCGCCAGCAACTGTGCCGACGGCAGGATCAGGAACTCACGCAGCAGGCGGTGCAGGCGCAGGCTGCGCGGGCGGCGTTGGTCGTGGAACAATCGTATCGGCGTTTCAGCAACGGTCTGCGGGTGCAGGCGGTCCCAGATTTCGGTGCCGATAAAAGGCGTCAGCGCGACCAGTCCGACCCACGGCGTCACGCCCAGATCGAAACAGAGCAGCGCGCCGATCTGCAGCAGCGCCAGCGCGACAACCGCCAGCGCGCGCAGCGGCCGGTAAGCCAGTGGCGCGAACAACAACAGCGGCGCCAGTAGACCGATTACGCGTACCAACCATTGGGTCCAGTGCAGCAACACAGCGTGGTGTTGCAGCCACAGTCCGGTGGCGGTCGTATAAGTTTGCTGCGACAGCATCGCCGCCAGCGGATTTGCCGCGGGTGTCAATGCCGTTACCCACAGACAGGCGATGCCGACTTGCAGCAGCAGCGCGGTCGAAGCCCAGGACCGATGCGGGTTCACGGGGATGGACGCCGTGTCATCCGACGCCAGTGCCGCATCCACGCTCCAGCGCGCGCCCAGCGGCAGGAAGCAGGCCCAGAACAACAACAACGCCAGCAGTTGTTCGCCGCCACCGGTAATGACCGGTGCACGATTGAGCAGCGAGGCATACAGCACGAAGCTGATGATGGCGGCCCGGCGCGTGCGCCAACCTGCGAGCAGGGCCAGCGCCGTCAGCAGGGCGATCAACAGCAACGCCAGTGCGAACAGGGTCTGGCCGTTTGCCGCATGCAGGCTAATTCGCCAAACCGACTCGACGAGTCGCTCCTGGCCGCGCGGCAACAGGCCGCTGTCACTGTAAAAGGCATCGAGCAGTGGCAAGTGTCGGCACAGGTCGATCAGCAGCAGGATCGCCATGGTGACGCGAAACAGCGCCAGCGAGCGCAGATCGATTGCAAACACGCGGTTCGGTAGCGTTCTGATCGAAGTGGAAACGCGCGCCGCGATGGAGGGCATGGTCGGATTCAACGCTGCTGTGATTTGACGCGGTGGGTCATGCGCGTTGCTGTGGCGAATGATACCCCGGTTCAGTCCGCGCGCAGCCTTACGCGAGAGAATCTGCCGCGGTAAAGCCGGCTTGTCGCAGTGCCCTATCCGAACTGGATCGGCTGTCTGCCGCGCTCAGTGCGTAACCAGATTGCCCATCTGGCCGGTGCCGCCGTTGAGCCAGTATAGATAACGTGGATCGGGACGGTTGACGCCGGAGGTTCCGAACACCAATGCCTGATCGCCTTGCAACAACAGCCCGAGCTGCGTCCCCGCAGAGCCAGTTTCGTAGCGCGATGCGCTGGCGGCCTGGCTGCCGATGAATAGATTATCCAGCAATCCGCCAGATCCCATGGGAGGCTGGTTGTTGCTGCTTTGCGGTGTCTCCACTCGAACTGGCGCGGTACACTGCACGGCGAGCCTTGATCTATTGATGCGGCACTCAAATAGTAGTCACCCATCGCTCTTGATTCGAAAATCTGTACCGCGTCGCGCAGGTTTGGCGCAGCCGCATCAATAGATCAGAGCATTGCTGGCTCAACGCTAACTTTGGAGTAGCCGTGTTGACTACGGTTTATGTGCCGGTTCAATAACGCCGTGAATCCCGAATCCAAACCAACCGGGCTGCCCGAGCCCGGAACCACCGCTGCCGTTGAGCTGGCCGGACCGGCGGGACGCCTGCAGGCGTTGTTGGCGGTGCCGCGCGGCAGCCTGAAAGGCATCGCCGTGATCTGCCATCCGCACCCGCTCTACGGCGGGGCGATGACCAACAAAGTGGTCCACACGCTGGCGTCCTGCGCACTCAAATCCGATCTGTGCGCGCTGCGTTTCAATTTTCGTGGCGTCGGCGACAGTGCGGGGCGTTATGACAGCGCCCGCGGCGAGACCGACGACACGCTGGCGGCGGTAACGTGGCTGCGGGCGAAGTTTCCCGATCGGCCGTTGCTGCTGGCGGGATTTTCGTTTGGCGCCTATGTCGCCCTGAAAGCTGCGACGCAGGCGCAGCCGGCCTGGTTGGTCAGCGTCAGCGTGCCGTTGGGCCGCATTCGAGGTCTGTCCGGCAAGAGCGAGAACGAAGCGCTGCCGGAGCGGCCCGACTGTCCGTGGCTGGCCGTGCACAGCCGCGACGACGAGGTGGTGGATTACGACGAGACACAGCGGTTACTGGCGGGTTATCGGCCGCCACCACAGTTGGAGACGATGCAGGGCGCCGGACATTTTTATCACGGTCGCCTCGGAGATCTGCAGCGCGTGGTACTCGCGTTCCTGCAGGCTCAAGTTCTAATAGAAGGGGATGCGACATGAGCCGCCGCGCACGATGGTTGTCGTTGTTGCTGGGTGTCGCGCCGATGTCGATCGCGGCGGCGGCGCCGCAACCGCCCGCGTTTTCCGTCACCGGGCTACAGGGTTGGTCGGTGGAAACGTTTTTGAGCCAGACGCACACGCAATATCATCTGGCGCAGGCTGACGGTACGCAGGTGCTGCACGCGCGCTGTAACAACAGCGCCTCCGGGCTGATTTGGAAAGGCTCGGTCAACCTGCAAAAAACGCCCGTCCTGCACTGGCGCTGGAAGATCGCAGGCCTGTATCCGGGCACCGATGAACGGGCCAAGGCCGGCGACGATTTTCCGGCGCGGGTGTATGTCGTCACCGGCACGCGCTGGTTGCCGTGGACGCTCAAGAGTCTGTCTTACGTGTGGTCCAACGGCAGCGGCCACAGCGCGCACGGCCAACCTTACTGGGCCAGTCCTTACACCGACCAGGCGTTCATGTACGTAGTGCGCGCCGGGCCAGCCGACGTGGGGCAATGGCAGGGAGAAACGCGCAATGTGCGCGCCGATTTCAAGCAGGTGTTCGGGGCGGATGTCGACTCGCTCGGCGCAGTGGCGGTGATGACCGACTGTGACGACTCCCACAGCCGCGATCAGGCCTGGTACGGGGATCTGTATTTCGCATCCCGTTGAAGTGGGATTTGCACCGGGATCCCTGCCTGCTCTGTTATCCTCTAACCTCCCTTTGCCAGATTTGCGGAGCTTCGCCATGCCGCGCCCTGCGTTTCGCGTTATCGATCATGGCCGTTGCTGCGGCTGCGGCCTTGCTGGCCCACGCCGACGATCTGCGCATCATCAACAACATCTACAGTGCGCGCCTCGGCGTCTCGCTTTAGGATAGAGGTGGGGTCCGCCATGAACATGCTGGCGCGCCTGCGCGAACTGGTGACGGTCGACGGCGGCGCACTACAAGCCGACGCTGCCGAGCAGGAGCGTCTGGCCACGGCGCTGCTGCTGGCCGAGCTGGCCCGCGCCGACTATCACGTCGATGAAGCGGAGGAAGCCACTATCACCGGTCTGCTGGCGGAGCACTTCGAACTCGACGCGGCGCAGACGCAGGAACTGCTGACACAAGCGCAATATCATGTCGACGGTGCCGTCTCGCTCTACGACTACGTACAGACACTGAACGACCGGCTCGATTATCCAGGCCGCTGTAAAATGGTCGAGATGCTGTGGCACGTGGCCTACGCTGACGGCCATCTCGACAAATACGAGGAATACGAGCTGCGCAAGATCGCTGGCCTGCTCTACGTCGAGGATGCCGACTTCATCCATGCCAAGCTCAAGGTGATCGGCGCGGCGTCCTGATCCTGTGGTCCGACTTTTTTGTATTGGATGGCCGAAAAGATGATGCCTCTCATGGAAGGGGCGTCGTCGTCTTCCGCTGGCCTTACCAGCCGTAACCCAACTGCAACCGCGCAGCGAGCGTCGATCCGCCAGTGACGGGTCCAGATAGGCCGACACCGAAATTGAAGCTCTTGGTGATCTGGTGCTCGAACGCGATACCCACCGCATGCTGGTCATCGTAGGTGCCAAAGCCGGCGCCGACCCAGCTGTGGCCGGCTTCGAGCCTCGGCACACTTGGAATGGCCAGCGCCGCGGCCACGCCGCGTGCAGCGTACTGGCGCAATCCACTCGTTGAATTGCGCAGCTGATTGAGATTGACCACGTCCGCGCCCTGCCCTTGACGCTGAGCCCGGCCTTCTCGGAGCGCTCCGCGGCCGTCTCAAACGAGTCCTTGTCGCGATCAAGCCATTGCATCTTCCACTGCGGAATCTGATTGGCGTGAACGTTGAACTGCTGGGCCAACGGGATCAGCGTCTTGTCGCCGCGCAAGGCAGCCACTGCCACCTTGGCCTTGAACGCCACTGTGTGATTCGCGAAGTCGTCTCATCGTCTTCTGCTTCTGAGGAGCGCCTTCCGGCGCCCGTGATTAGAGCCGAGATCCCACTTACGACACTGTCCGATTATCCGTGGCCAGCTCTGTGGCCGGAACAGCGCCAGTCAAGGCGCTACGCGCCATGCCTGGCGCACCAATAAAAAGTCGACTTCAGAGGCCGACTTTGTCTCATAACTCATAAACTCATTGCATTTATTGGCTCCGCGACCTGGACTCGAACCAGGGACCCAGTGATTAACAGTCACTTGCTCTACCAACTGAGCTATCGCGGAACACTTTGAGCTAGGTATTGTAAACGAGGGTGACGGTAACGCAATCCATAGCCCCTTCCAATGACAAATTAGCCTGGAAGAGGCAGCGTGATTCCAACGACAGATGAGCCTGAATGGTCATTTGGCAGGGCGTGAGCCGAAGACAGTACTGGATTCGGGCGGCCTGATCGGCGAGCTGAAGAAGGCTCTGGCCGAGCGCATGCTCAACGCCGAGATGGCCGTTCACCTGGACGGCGAGGCACAAGCTGGATTGTCCAATCACCGCAACGGCAGCAGCCCGAAGACGGTGCTGACGCCGTGGTCGATGGCCTGAAAGGCTTTCCCGAGGCCATCATCGCAGCCTCCCCCGACACCGTGGTTCAGACCTGCACCGTGCACATGATCCGCTATCCGATGCAGTTTGCATCCTGGAAGGAGCGCAAGGCCATTGCCGCCGCGCTCAAGCCAATCTATCGCGCCGACAACGCCGCCCGTGAGCTGGAGGTCTTCGATCGAAGTGAATGGGGCCGGAAATACCCCACCATCGCCCAGCGTTGGCGCCGCAACTGGGAGGCGGTGATCCTGTCCTTCGTGTTTCCGGCTGATGTCCGAAAGATCATCTACACGACCAACGTGACCGAGAGCTTCAATGCATCGGTCCGAAAGGCGATCCGCAACAAAGGGCAGTTCCCGAGCGATCAGGCCACCACCAAACTGATCTGGCTGGCGCTGCGCAATATCGAGGAGAAGTGGAGGAATCCACCCATCACGTGGCACTCTGCACGTGCGCAACTCGCCATCCAGTTCGGCGAGCGTTTCACCCTGACCGATTGACTACACCAACAGGTTCTCACGCAAAATTTTTGACACCCCCGCTGCTGACGATCCTCAATGCCATCTTGCGTACCTTGCCAACCCTGGAATCCGAACCCCGATGGGGAGATCACCCCTTTGATACGGAATACGGTTGCTCATCCGTCCCTTCGAGCCCCCTTCTCCCGCTTGCGGGAGAAGGGGTTCTTGCTGTTGTTCAACGTCTCAGCCATTTAAATTGACTTGGAATCCAGCTTTCGGATCGGCTTCGTGGGGTTGTAATCGACGCTTCCTTAAACCCCCGCCGCTTTACATACTACGTCCGTGGCGCGTATAAGCAGCGCTCTTGCGCCAAGCGCTTAAAGATTTCCCATGAGCAGAAACCTGGTCATCGTCGAATCGCCAGCCAAGGCGAAGACGATCAAAAAATATCTGGGCAAGGACTACGAAGTCCTCGCTTCCTATGGTCATGTACGCGATCTGGTGCCCAAGGACGGCGCGGTCGATCCTACGCGTGGCTTCGAGATGAAGTATCAGCTGATCGAGAGAAATGAGAAACATGTTCGCGCAATCATCGCGGAACTCAAGCGCTCTGACGTGTTGTATCTGGCCACTGACCCTGACCGTGAAGGCGAGGCCATCGCCTGGCATCTACAGCAGACGCTGCAGGAAAAAGGTGCGCTGAAAGGCAAGCCGGTGCATCGGGTGGTGTTTTACGAGATCACGCCGCGCGAGGTACAGCGCGCCATCAACGAGCCGCGCGAAGTGTCCGCGCCGCTGGTGAACGCGCAGCAGGCGCGTCGTGCGCTGGATTATCTGGTTGGCTTCAATCTGTCGCCGCTGTTGTGGCGCAAGGTGGCCCCGGGATTGTCCGCGGGTCGCGTGCAGTCGCCAGCGCTGCGGCTGATCTGCGAGCGCGAACTCGAAATCCGTGCATTTCAGCCGCAAGAGTATTGGACGCTGGACGCGCGCAGTGAGAAGGGCGAGCAAAGCTTCACGGCGCGGCTGCTCGAATACAACGGCAAGAAGGCCGAGCAGTTCACGCTGACCGATGCCGGTGGCGCCGAGGCCGCGCGCGCGGCGATCGAGCAGGCGGCACAGGGAATGCTGCGCGTTGCCAAAGTCGACAAAAAACAACGCAAGCGCACGCCGGGGCCGCCGTTCACGACTTCGACGCTGCAACAGGACGCCAACCGCAAGCTGGGCTTCACCGCCAGCCGCACCATGCGTACCGC
>CAJDWY010000068.1_pt1 | contig 11041 bp, 9 predicted proteins | sample 7391751 | NCBI WGS metagenome assembly CAJDWY01 (sample SAMEA7055745, study PRJEB34461) | soil metagenome | biome: terrestrial ecosystem; feature: Peninsula; material: soil | place: Antarctica | collected 2016
GTGGATGGAACACCACCGCTTCGTCGATGCGGTTGATGAACTCGGGCCGGAAATGCTGGCGTACCACTTCCATCACCGCGGCCTTCATCTCGTCATAGCCGTCCGCGGCCAGATCCTGGATCAGGTTGGAGCCGAGGTTGGAGGTCATCGCGATCACGCAGTTGCGGAAGTCCACGGTGCGACCCTGACCGTCGGTGAGGCGGCCGTCGTCGAGCACCTGCAGCAGCACGTTGAATACTTCCGGATGCGCTTTTTCGACCTCGTCGAGCAGGATCACCGAGTAGGGCCGGCGCCGCACCGCTTCGGTCAACTGGCCGCCTTCCTCGTAGCCGACGTAGCCGGGCGGGGCGCCGATCAGGCGCGCCACGCTGTGCCGTTCGCCGTACTCGCTCATGTCGATCCGAACCATGTTGTCTTGGCTGTCGAACAGGAAACTGGCCAGCGCTTTGCACAGTTCGGTCTTGCCGACGCCGGTGGGACCGAGGAACAGGAACGAACCGATCGGGCGGTGGGGATCGGCCAGTCCGGCGCGTGAACGACGGATGGCGTTGGCCACCGCGCTCAACGCCTCGTCCTGGCCAACCACGCGCGCGTGCAGTGCCTCTTCCATGCGCAGCAGCTTGTCGCGCTCACCTTCGAGCAGCTTGGACACCGGGATACCGGTCCAGCGCGCCACCACTTCGGCGATTTCCTCTTCGGTGACGCTGGTGCGCAGCAGTTCGAATTTTTGTTGTTTAGTTTCGCTGGAGGCGGCGAGCCGTCGCTCAAGTTCGGGGATCTTGCCGTACTGCAACTCCGCCATACGTGCCAGGTCGCCGGCGCGCCGCGCGGCTTCCATCTCGGTACGCACGCGATCGAGATCCTCCTTGACGCCGGCGCTGCCGGCGACGGAGGACTTCTCGGCTTTCCATTTTTCTTCGAGATCGGAGAACTCGCGCTCAAGCTCCGCAATCTGATCTTGCAGCGCGGCTAGTGATTTCTTGGCGCCTTCGTCGGTCTCTTTCTTCAGTGCTTCGCGCTCGATCTTGAGCTGGATCAGGCGGCGATCGAGACGATCCAGCGCCTCGGGTTTGGAGTCAATCTCGATACGAATGCGCGACGCTGCTTCGTCCATCAAATCGATGGCCTTGTCCGGCAGGTTGCGATCGGCAATGTAGCGGTTTGACAATTTTGCGGCAGCGATCAGCGCACCGTCAGTGATGTCGACGCCGTGATGTACTTCGTAACGCTCCTTCAACCCGCGCAAAATGGCGATAGTGTCTTCCTCGCTGGGCTCGCCCACCAAAACTTTCTGGAAACGCCGCTCCAGCGCCGCATCTTTCTCGATGTACTTGCGGTATTCGTCCAGGGTAGTGGCGCCGATGCAGTGCAGCTCACCACGCGCCAACGCGGGTTTCAGCATGTTGCCGGCGTCCATCGCACCTTCGGCCTTGCCGGCGCCGACCAGCGTGTGGATTTCGTCGATGAACAGGATGACGTTGCCTTCCTGTTTGGACAGGTCGGTCAGCACCGCTTTCAGGCGTTCCTCGAACTCGCCGCGGAACTTGGCGCCGGCGATCAGGCTGCCGAGATCCAGTACCAGCAGACGTCTGTTTTTCAACGACTCGGGCACCTCGCCGTTGACGATGCGCTGTGCCAGCCCGTCGACGATAGCAGTCTTGCCGACGCCAGGCTCGCCGATCAATGCCGGATTGTTCTTGGTGCGGCGGCTCAGCACCTGGATCACGCGGCGGATTTCCTCGTCGCGGCCGATCACCGGATCAAGTTTTCCAGTCTCCGCACGTTGAGTCAGGTCGATAGTGTATTTCTCCAGCGACTGACGCTGGTCCTCGGCACCGGCGGAATCCACTCGGTCTCCGCCGCGCACGCTTTCGATGGCTTTTTCCAGCAACTCCTTGCGCGCGCCAGCCAGTTTCAGAATCTTGCCGAGTTCGCCTTTGCCGTCGAGTGCGGCGAGCAAGAACAGCTCGCTGGAGATGAATTGATCCTTGCGCTGCTGCGCCAACTTGTCGGTGAGGTTCAACAGGCGGCCAAGTTCGGCGCTGACCTGCACGTCGCCGGTCGCATCCTTGATGGTAGGCAGGTGATCGACCGCCTGCATCAGCTGATCGCGCAGCACGTGGGTGTTGACGCCGGCCTGCTGCAGCAGCGGTGCGGCGCTGCCACCGTCTTGATCGAGCAACGCCGCCATCAGATGGACCGGCATGATCTGCGGATGGTCGCGGCCGACCGCCAGGCTCTGCGCCTCGGCCAAGGCCTGCTGGAAACGGCTGGTGAGTTTATCCATGCGCATGGGCTGATCTTCCTCTGTGGCTTGCCCAGTAGATGCGGTTCGTGGCGGTGGTTTCAAGCATCCGTACACTCAATGTATGTGAGTTGAGGATGCGTTGAGATGGCACCTCTTTCTCCGAAGCGATACCCGTCTGTCGAGGAATACGGTCAAGACCTGGTTTCGGGAGCCGCCCCACGCTCAGATGCAGTATGAGTGGCCGGCGGCGATCATGTTATGGCGCAGGTCTCGTCCGCCGCCCCGCGCTTCTGGATGTAAGCGGTGCTGGTCGCCTCCAGCGGGATTTGGCCAGGTTTGACTTCGAGCAATCAAAAGTCGGTCACCGCCAGATTACTGGCTTTGCCACCACGGACTTTACCGGCCTGGCCGAAAACATCGCCCTGATCGGCAGTACCAGTACAGGCAAGACGCATCTGGCTACGGCACTGGGCGTGGAAGCCGTCACGAATCATGGCAAGCGGGTGCGCTTCTACTCCACCGTAGAGCGGGTCAACACGTTGGAGCAGGAAAAGATCGCGGGTAAATCGGGCCGGCGGGCACACCCGTTGATGCACCTCGATCTGGTGATCCTCGACGAACTGGGCTATCTGCCGTTTTCACAAGCCGGCGGGGCGCTGCTGGATCGGCTGACCCATCACTCTCATATCGTCGAGACTGGGAACGAATCTTACCGATTCCGCCACAGCAGGAGTACGGCCAAGGCGCGCATCAAATTTCGTGAGCAGGCCAAGACAAAAGCCCAGGAGTACCCCAACGAAATAATCTGATGCGACTACAATCCAACCCAGCCGAGGCTGCCGCCCCCAGCTTCCAGCCGTGGTCACAATCAATGAGCAGAGAGGGTCAGTTTTCGATGAGCGCCAACAGGTGAAAAGCCATGATCTCCCTGCACAACCAAGTGCGAAATCGATCCGTCGTGAACCCTCGTTGGCTGCGGTTACTTGTTCAGAGTGGCCTTAGTTGTTATGACCACCAGCGAAATCTGGCGAGTGCTGGGCGCGGTCAAGCCCGAGTTCGACAAGTCGGTGACGTGCTTGACAAGATCAAGAAGAAGCTCGGCGAGGCCAGTACGCAAATCGATCAAACCGGTGTGCGCACGCGCGCCATCAACCGTCAACTGCCACGGCCGAGGCGTTACCGGTCGATCCTTTACGACAACCAGAGGATTCCGTAGATGAGCCTTGAGCTCGATAGAGTGAGATAAGCCATGTGTGGAATCGCGGGCATTGTCAGCTGGACCCGGCCGGCCGAGCAGGCTGAGCTGCGGGCGATGACCGACCGTTTGCGGCACCGCGGTCCGGACGGTCGCGGCGAGTACTTCAGCGGTCCGGTTGCTCTCGGTCACACCCGGCTAAGCATTATTGATGTCGCTGGCGGTGCCCAGCCCATGGGCAACGAGGACGGCTGCGTACAGGTGGTTTTTAACGGCTGATCGAACCCGGCGCCGCCGGCGTGCGTGTGGTATCGTTGCCGTGCATCGTGTTCGCCGCTCTACGCCAGACGCAGCAAGGCTCTCACCAACGGCCGCAGGGCGCGCGTTTTTTGGTCGCCACTGCTGGATACGTAGCCCATGCCGGCGACGGCATTGACCCGCGCCGGTACCTGCGCGAGCCGTGCTGCCAGTGCGCCATACACCGCACACTTGATGGTGAAGCCGTGCGCCAGCGCCAGCCGTTCGCGTCGGAACAGCCGGCCCGCGGCGCCAATTCCGGACGTCCAGTACATGCCATTTGTCGAGCTTGGCATGCTATCAGCAATACCCGGCAAGATCCAAGCCTGCCGGAAGTGGCCTCGCCGGCCACCCGATGCGCCCGGATCCGGAGCGAGGATGCAAGAATGCGACGGTTTGAGCGGTTACCCGAAAGATAATCGTGCCAATCGGGTACCATTTGCGTCTGCACTGCGACCGTCTCTGTGCCGACGCGCGGCTACCGTAATCCTCTTCCAGACATTGATATGGCGACTTACAGTACCAACGAATTCAAATCCGGCGTCAAGATTCTGATCGACGGCGATCCTTACGCGATTCTCGAAAACGAGTACGTTAAGCCCGGCAAGGGACAGGCGTTCAACCGCGTCAAGATGCGCAATCTCAAGAACGGCCGCGTTATCGAGCGCACCTGGAAGTCGGGCGATACCGCCGAAGCCGCCGACATTGTCGAAGTGGATTTGCAGTATCTCTACACCGACGGCGAGTTCTGGCATTTCATGGACCCGGCCAGTTTCGAGCAGGTCAGCGCCGACAAGAATGCGGTGGTGGATGCGGAACAGTGGATCAAGGGCGAGGAAAGCTGCAAGGTGCTGCTGTGGAACGGGGTGCCGCTGTCGATATCGCCGCCTAACTTCGTCGAACTGCGGATCGTAGAAACCGATCCGGGCGTGCGCGGCGATACCTCGGGCGGCGGCGGCAAACCGGCCAAGCTGGAAACCGGCGCAACGGTGCGGGTGCCGTTGTTCGTGCAGCAGGACGAGATGATCAAGGTCGATACGCGCAGCGGCGACTATCTGTCACGGGCGGGTAAATAATGGTGAAGGAAACGGTCAAACGGACGGGGGATTCGATGGACGACAATCGCCGCAAGGCATTGGAAGCCGCATTGGGGCAGATCGAACGGCAGTTCGGCAAGGGCAGTGTGATGCGCATGGGTGAGAACGATCCTGGGCGCGATATCGAGGTGGTATCCACCGGCTCGCTGGCGCTGGATGTGGCGCTGGGCATCGGCGGTCTGCCGCGCGGCCGCGTGGTGGAAATCTACGGCCCGGAATCCTCGGGCAAGACCACGCTGTGTCTGCAGGTGGCGGCCAACATGCAGAAGATGGGCGGCACGGTTGCCTACATCGACGCCGAGAACGCACTCGATCCGTCCTATGCCGAGAAGCTGGGCGTGAAGTTAGACGACCTACTGATCTCGCAGCCGGATACTGGTGAGCAAGGTCTGGAGATCACCGACATGTTGGTGCGTTCCAGCGCGGTGGATGTGATCGTGATCGACTCGGTAGCGGCGCTGACGCCCAAGGCGGAAATCGAAGGCGAGATGGGCGATTCGTTGCCGGGTCTGCAGGCGCGGTTGATGAGCCAGGCGCTGCGCAAGCTGACCTCCAACATCAAGCGTTCCAACACGCTGGTGATTTTCATCAACCAGATCCGGATGAAGATCGGCGTGATGTACGGCTCGCCGGAAACCACCACCGGCGGCAACGCGCTGAAGTTTTACGCTTCCGTGCGTCTCGACATCCGCCGCACCGGTGCGATCAAGAAAGGCGAGGAAATCGTCGGTAACGAAACCCGCGTCAAGGTGGTCAAGAACAAGATGGCGCCGCCGTTCCGCAAGGCCGAGTTCGAGATTCTCTACAACGAGGGCATTTCCACGCTGGGCGAGTTGATCGACATGGGTGTGGCAAACGGTCTGGTCGACAAGGCCGGTGCCTGGTACGCCTACGGCGGCGACAAGATCGGGCAGGGCAAGGACAATGCGCGGCAATGGCTGCGCGAACATCCCGAGGCAGCTGCAGAGATCGACAAGCAACTGCGCGAAAAGCTGCTGCCGCCGCGCGTGATTCGTGGTGCCCCGGCGGCAGAATAAATCGCCGCCTGTCGATACCCCGGCCGGCGCGCGTCAAAGCGCCTTGCGGGCGCTGGCGCGGCGCGAGCACAGCGCGCGTGAGTTGTACTACAAGCTGAAATCGCGCGGGGTGCCGGAGCCGCTGGCCGGTGAGGTGATCGAGGATTTCTCGGCGCGCGGCTGGCAGAGCGACCAGCGTTATGCCGAGAGTCTGCTGCGCACCCGCATCGCTCACTGTTACGGCTCGCTGCGGATTGAAGCGGAGCTGTCCGCGGCCGGTTTGTCCAATATGCTGATTCGGGAGGCGCTGGCCGCTGCCGAATGTGATTGGAACGATCTGGCGCTGCAGGCCTATCAGCGGCGGTTCGATTCCGCTCCTGCGGGGACGGCCGAAGGGCAGAAGCGCTATCGCTTTTTGGCCCAACGCGGCTTCAGTTCGGAGCAGATCCATACTGTGTTGCGCAACGCCCCGGAATAAATCTGCGTTTGAGGCCGGCCCGGACGTAGCCGACATGTCTGCGCTCCTTTAACATTGCGCTCTTTTCAGCTTCCTTTCTGGCTCGACGGTTCATGGACAGCAACACGCTGCGCGCGCGGTTCCTCGATTTCTTCGCTGGCCACGGTCATACCGTGGTGCCGTCGAGTTCGCTGGTGCCCGCGGACGATCCCACACTGTTGTTCACCAACGCCGGCATGGTGCCGTTCAAAGGCGTGTTCACCGGACAGGAAAAGCGTCCGTATACGCGCGCGGCCAGTTCGCAAAAATGCGTGCGCGCGGGCGGCAAACACAACGATCTGGAAAACGTCGGCTACACAGCGCGGCATCACACGTTCTTCGAGATGTTGGGCAATTTCAGCTTCGGTGACTATTTCAAGCAAGAGGCGATTCAATACGCGTGGGAATTCATCACCAGTGCCGACTGGCTGGGGATCGACCCGTGCCGCCTGCTGGTCACCGTCTATCAGACCGACGACGAAGCCTACGACATCTGGCACCGGCAGATCGGCGTGCCGGCCGAGCGCATTGTTCGGATTGGGGATAACAAAGGAGCCCCGTACGCCTCTGACAATTTCTGGGCGATGGGTGATGTCGGCCCCTGCGGCCCTTGCACGGAAATCTTCTACGACCACGATCCGGATGGCAGCAAGGGCATTGCCGGCGGTCCGCCGGGTTCACCCGATGAAGATGGCGACCGCTGGATCGAGATCTGGAACGTGGTGTTCATGCAGTTCGAGCGCCAATCCGACGGCACTCTGGTGGAACTGCCGCGGCCCAGTGTCGATACCGGCATGGGCCTGGAGCGCGTCAGTGCTCTGATGCAGGGCACGCATGACAACTACCAGATCGATATTTTCCGCCATCTGATCGAGGCGGTGGCCCGGCTGGCCGGACAAAAACCTTATGCCAATGCTTCGCAGAAGGTGATTGCCGACCACATCCGCGCTACCGGTTTTCTGATTGCCGACGGCGTGATTCCTGCGAACGAAGGCCGCGGCTACGTTCTGCGCCGCATCATGCGTCGCGCCATCCGCCACGGCTACAAGCTGGGTTTGAGCGAGCCGTTCTTCTACACGCTGGTGCAGTCGCTGGCCGAGGTCATGGGTGGCGCGTATCCGCAGCTGAACAATCAGCGCAGCTTGATCGAAAACTGCATCCGCACCGAGGAAGACAGCTTCGCGCAGACGCTGGAGAAGGGCATGAAGCTGCTGGACGACGCCATCGCCCAACTCAGCGGCAAGACCATTCCTGGCGATGTGGTGTTCAAGCTCTACGATACCTACGGCTTCCCGCTCGATCTCACCGCCGACATCGCGCGTGAGCGCAGGCTCTCGCTGGACCTGGCGGGCTACGAGCGTGAGATGGAGGCACAGCGCAAGCGTGCCCGTGCGGCCAGTCATTTCAAGTCCGGAGGCACGCTAGCCTACGACGGCGAAGACACGCAGTTCATCGGTTATGCCGAACTCTCGGGTACTGCCAAAGTCGTTGCGCTGTTTCGGGACGGCGCAGCGGTGCAGCGCTTGAGTGCTGGTGAGGACGGCATCATTGTGCTTGATCGCACACCGTTCTATGCCGAGTCCGGCGGTCAGGTCGGCGACAGCGGCCGGCTGGTTGCGGGCGATGCGGTGTTTGTCGTGGGCGATACGCAGAAAATCAAGGGTGCGGTGTTCGGACATCAGGGCCGGCTGGAGTCCGGTTCACTGTCGCCGGGCGGCGCAGTCCAGGCCGACGTCACCGAGAGTGTGCGCCGCGCCACTATGCGCAATCATTCGGCCACGCATCTGCTACACCGCGCGCTGCGCGATGTGCTCGGCAGCCATGTCGCACAGAAAGGTTCGCTGGTGGATGCGGGCCGCACCCGTTTCGATTTCTCGCATCAACAGGCGATGGCCGCGGATGAGATCGCCGAGGTTGAGGATCGCGTCAATCGGGCGGTGTTGGCCAATGTGCCGGTCGGCGTCGAGTTGATGAGCTACGACGACGCCATTCAATCCGGCGCCGTGGCCCTGTTCGGCGAGAAATACGGCGACGAAGTGCGCGTGTTGAGCATGGGCCCCCCAGACAACAATTTTTCCACCGAATTGTGCGGCGGTACGCATGTGTCACGTACCGGTGATATTGGTTTGTTCAAGATCATCTCGGAAAGCGGGGTGGCTGCGGGAATCCGTCGCGTCGAGGCGATTACCGGCAACAACGCGCTGGTTTATCTGCGCGAAACCGAAGACAAGCTGCGCAAGGCGGCTGAGCTGCTGCGCGGCGGTGCAGACGACGTGCCGGCCAAAATCGAACAACTGATCGAACGCGGCAAGCAGCTTGAGAAGGAAGTAACCGGCCTGAAGGGCAAGCTGGCGTCGAGCGCAGGCTCCGACCTGACGGCGCAGACGTGCGAGATCAAGGGCATCAAGGTGTTGGCGACGCGGGTCGACGGCGTTGCAGCGGCCGACCTGCGCGGTCTGCTGGATCAGATCAAGAACAAGCTGGGCTCGGGCATCATCTTGCTCGGCACCGTTGCCGGTGGGAAAGCCAACTTGATCGCGGGCGTTACGCCGGATCTCACGGGCCGGGTGAAAGCCGGTGAATTGGTGAACATCGCTGCGGCCAAGGTCGGCGGCAAGGGCGGCGGCCGGCCAGATATGGCGCAGGCCGGCGGCACCCAACCGGAAGGGCTGGCCGAGGCGTTGGAAGCGGCTTGTACCTGGCTCGAACAGAAGCTTTGACGGCGGAACAGAAACATGGCTTTGCTGGTACAAAAATACGGCGGTACTTCGATGGGTTCGGTGGAGCGCATCGAGCGCGTTGCCGGCAAGATCGCGGCGACGCTGGAACGCGGCCATCAGGTGGTGGTGGTGGTGTCGGCGATGTCCGGCGAGACTGATCGGTTGATGAAGCTGGCCAAGAGCATCAGCCCACGGCCGCATCCGCGCGAGCTGGATCAGATGCTGGCGGCTGGCGAGCAGGTCAGCATCGCGCTGCTGGCGATGGCGCTGGACAAACGCGGTGTGCCGGCACGCTCCTATCTCGGCTCACAGGTGGCGATTCACACCGACGACGCCAGCAACAAGGCGCGCATCCGTTTCGTCGACACTGAGCGCCTGCTGGCCGATATTGCTGTCGGCATTGTGCCGGTGGTGGCCGGTTTCCAAGGCATCGACGACAACGGCAACATCACCACGCTGGGCCGCGGCGGCTCGGACACCACCGGCGTGGCGCTGGCCACCGCGCTGAAGGCCGACGAGTGCCAGATCTATACCGATGTCGACGGTGTCTACACCACCGATCCGAGGGTCGAGCCCAAGGCACGGCGGCTGCAGCGCATTACGTTCGAGGAGATGATGGAGATGGCCAGTCTCGGCTCCAAGGTGCTGCAGATCCGCTCGGTCGAATTCGCCGGCAAGTACAAGGTGCCGCTGCGCGTGCTGTCCACTTTCCAGGAAGGGCCGGGCACGCTGATTACATTCGAGGAACACAAGATGGAAGACGCACTGATTTCCGGCATCGCCTTCAACCGCGACGAAGCCCAGCTGACCATGACCGGTGTGCCGGATCGTCCCGGTATCGCCGCCGCGATACTCGGTCCCATCGGCGAGGCGAATATCGAGATCGACATGATCGTGCAGAACGTCGGTGTCAACAGCACCACCGATTTCACCTTCACGGTCAATCACAACGACTGTGATCGTGGTCTTGAAATCATCCGTGGTGTGGCCGCACAGCTCGGTGCCAAGGGCGTGCAGGCGGCCAGCGATATCGTCAAGGTTTCACTGGTAGGTGTCGGCATGCGCAGCCACGCCGGCATCGCCGCGAAAATGTTTACCGCGCTGGCGGGCGAGGGGATCAACATCCGCATGATCTCCACTTCGGAAATCAAGATTTCGGTGGTGGTGCAGGATAAACACTTGGAACTGGCGGTACGGACCTTGCACCGCGCCTTCGATCTTGAAGCGGCGCCAGTCGAAATGTGAAATTCCGATTGAACGCAGGTTTGAGTGTCCTGCATTTCTGCTTTACCCGCTTCCGACAACCCGGTATCCTAGCGCGGTCTTGAAGCAGCTTTGCTCTCGGCGAACCGGAGAGATGGCCGAGTGGACGAAGGCGCTCCCCTGCTAAGGGAGTATAGGGTTTATAGCCTTATCGAGGGTTCGAATCCCTCTCTCTCCGCCAACGCCAGCATTGCTCAATCTTGATGAACATCATTGCCGTACCAATGCGCCCGTAGCTCAGTTGGATAGAGTACTTGGCTACGAACCAAGGGGTCGGGGGTTCGAATCCCTCCGGGCGCACCATTTCGGTACAGAATCTGGGCGCCACTCTCTAAGTAGCCGGAACGGAGCGTGTCCGGGTCTGGATTTTGTGTAAGCGGTCGATTGGCAGAAAACTGCTGCGCTTCAAGAAACGGTGATGACCGTACCGTAAAGACCAGAACTCTTGAGCACGTGTGACCCGCTGGGTTATACTCTGCCATGCAGATGGTCGTTGAAACCCCGATATTCATCCGTCGTGCGGAAGAAGTTGTTATCCGAGGCAGAGCATGCCGGCCTGGTTGAATATCTGGCCAATAATCAGCGGCACGAGCGGTGTCCGCAGGCTACGTTTTGGTTCTTGTGCAGTTGATTGAGGTAATTATCCGGCATTGGAGCGCAGTGCCGGAAACAGGGCGAATGGTCGTTCTGGGATTGCGGTCTGTCTGAT
>CAJDWY010000155.1_pt1 | contig 10818 bp, 12 predicted proteins | sample 7391751 | NCBI WGS metagenome assembly CAJDWY01 (sample SAMEA7055745, study PRJEB34461) | soil metagenome | biome: terrestrial ecosystem; feature: Peninsula; material: soil | place: Antarctica | collected 2016
GTACACGAAGTGATCGAGTTTTCGCGTAGGACGCAAATTTCTGCTGGTTTTTTACTCACTTTTAAGTTATCCACAGAAAGTCCGACAGACTGCTAGTGCCCATCAAGGTTTTCTCACTGTGAGTACCTCCAGATTGCCACCGCTTAATGCACTGCGTGCATTTGAAGCGGTTGCGCGACATCGCAGTTTCCGCAAGGCCGCCGAGGAGCTGTTTGTCACGCCCGCCGCGATCACCCATCAGATTAAATCGCTGGAGTCTCAACTCGGCATCCAGTTGTTCATTCGGTTGAGCCGAAAAATTGAGCTGACGGAAGCCGCACAAGCTTCGCTGCCAGCGCTCCAGCAAGGGTTCGATGCTTTGACGCAAGCGGTCTCGGAATTGCATCGTCACGGCAACATTCCGCATCTGACGATCGGCACCACCCCCACTTTTGTCTCCCGCTGGCTGATGCCTCGCTTGCATCGTTTTCTGACGCAACATCCTGGCATCAACGTTAATTTCGTCGTCAGCGGCCAGCTCGTCGCAGCTTCACCGCGCGGCCAAGCCAACGCACGCAAACCGCGCACGATTCAGGAAACCGATATAGACATCCGCCTCAACGGCGAACCGCCAGACGAACAACATGCCGACCTGCTGTTCGAAGTCGAAATCGTCCCGATGTGTCATCCGCGCCTGCTGGCAGGACCACCGCAGCTGAAAACACCATCCGACCTGCGCCACCAGACCTTGCTCCACAGCGACGGCCAACAGAGCGATCGCGGACAATCGTCATGGGCACTGTGGCTACGTCAGGCCGGCGTGCACGATGTCGATCCAAGGCGAGGTCTACAACTGGAACATTCAACCCTAGCACTGGCGGCGGCGGTCGACGAACTCGGCGTGACTCTGGCCATGCCGATGCTGGTCGCCGACGAACTGGCGGCCAACAAGCTCGCAGTCGCTTTCCCGATTTCGCTTCCGCTGAACAGCGCTTACTATGTCATCACTCCGAAGGATACGAAGCCGCGTAAGGACGTGGCGGCTTTTCGCGATTGGGTGATCGCAGAAGCTCGAGCGGCCAGCGCATAGCGGCAAAGGCCTTCATCGACAAACCCGACGTGTTGCCAGCGAGCCCGTCTGATGGCGATCACACAAAGATCCCAGTGCGGGATCTGGAGGAGACTGGTTGCAATCAAGCTGCGCAACTAACATCAAATATCGGATAGTGCTGCAGTGCCTGATGCCTTGTACCTATTAAGCCACACTATGCTGCGGTGCAACAATTGAAATTTTCTGACTTATCGATTTAGAATATCTAAACTACTCTCGCCAACCCTCACGATCAGAGATGCCTACCATAGACTGGTTGAAATCGAATTCGTTCAATCAGGAACGCAATAATTTATGATCGTATTCATCACCGGCGCCAGCGCCGGTTTTGGCGCTGCGATGGCGCGGCGGTTCTCCATCGATGACAACCGGCTCATCATCGCGGGGCGGCGTAAATCGCGCCTCGACACCGTTGCTGCAAAACTCGGCCCTAACGTACACACGCTGGAACTGGATGTACGCAACCGCGAGGCGGTCCAGCAGGCGATAAACACCCTTCCACGCCCCTATGCCGAGGTCGACGTCCTCATCAACAACGCCGGCCTCGCACTGGGACTTGAACCCTCGCACCGCGCAGAACTCAACGACTGGGAACAGATGGTCGACACCAACATCAAAGGGTTGATGTACTGCACTCATGCCCTGCTGCCGGGCATGGTGGCCCGCAATCGCGGACACGTCATCAACATCGGCTCGACTGCCGGCACATTCCCCTATCCCGGTGGTAACGTCTACGGCGCCAGCAAAGCGTTTGTGCACCAGTTTTCACTGAATCTGCGCGCCGATCTGCTGGGCACCGCAGTACGCGTCACCAACATCGAACCCGGTTTGTCCAGCGGCACCGAGTTTTCGCAGGTACGCTTCAAGGGCGACGGCAACAAGGTCGCCGCTGTCTACGACGACACTCAGCCACTCACCGCAGAGGACGTCGCCGAGACGGTCCACTGGGTCGCCAATCGCCCGGCTCACGTCAACATTAATTACATCTCGATGATGCCTGTCTGTCAGGCTTTCGGACCTCTCGCAGTACACCGGAACGGGGCCTGACAAGTCTCGTTTATGGATGGCATCGTTTACACTGCACGCCAGCGGAGAGATGGCAGAGTGGTTTAATGCGGCGGTCTTGAAAACCGCTGTGCCTCACGGCACCGGGGGTTCGAATCCCTCTCTCTCCGCCATTTTTCACCAGCGCCCGTAGCTCAGTCGGATAGAGCATTGGCCTTCTAAGCCAAGGGTCGCAGGTTCGATTCCTGCCGGGCGCACCAGACCTTCAGCACTATCAAGGTTCCAGAAACCTGCATCCAGTAGCTCCCCAATTCGGTACGGCCTAAGTGAACGTTGGCGCACAGCGACGACGGCTCGCAGGGCGAGGCACATCGCAGCGTATTCAGCTAAAATGGCGCATCGAGTGGTGACCGTAGCTCAGTCGGTAGAGTCCCGGATTGTGATTCCGGTTGTCGTGGGTTCGATCCCCATCGGTCACCCCAACTCGTCTTGATGTCATGATGGCGTAGAACCCGCATCCCGAATCCAGGCAACAAGCGGGCCGACGTATTCGCCGAAGGCGCAACAAACAATGTGGGCCGCTAGCTCAATGGTAGAGCAGCTGACTCTTAATCAGTAGGTTCCCAGTTCGAGTCTGGGGCGGCCCACCAATCGGTACAACGACTCAAGTCAAAACTTTAAAGTTTTGGTGCGTTGACTGACGAGACACGCGACACAATCGACAGCGCCAAATAAACTGAACCGCGCCTATACGAGGCCTGGTTTCGATTTGCTTCTGCGCAACATCGAAATCCGTAACTTCTATATAAGATGGCGGAGAGAGAGGGATTCGAACCCTCGATACGGTTTGACCCGTATACACGCTTTCCAGGCGTGCTCCTTAAACCACTCGGACATCTCTCCGTAAACACGTTTTAACTCAGACCCTGCTGCGCACCGGCGAGCCACGGCCGATTTTAGCGGATCGGGCAAACCCGACGTTGACTTTATTCGCTGATCTCATTGCCTTGCGGCTTGGACATCGGCGGCGGTCGATCCAGGCATTCAACCTTACCCGCACCTTTTGCGGTCTTTTCCTCGTACCCGAACGGCACCCGCTGAGCCGGTGGCGGCGGCACCACCAAAGCGCCTGCAGATTGCGGAATCTGCAGGCCATCGGCGGATTTCAGCGGTGGAATCGAGCCGGCATCCTCATAGCCCTGCTTCTCAAGGCAATAGCGGTTACTCGCGCAGCCGCCGAGTACCAAAGCGCTCAGCAATACGGGAACGGCAATTCGTAGATTCATGCGAGAGCAACTCCGGCAGCGTGCAGTGCTTCACGCACCGCGCCGTAACAAATGGGATCAAGGGGGACTAGCGGCAGACGGATCCCTTCGGGAATACGATTCATGGCCTGCAGGGCCCATTTGACTGGGATGGGGTTGGGTTGGACGAAAAGACTCTTGTGCAGACCAGCGAGCAGGGTGTCGAGTTCCATTGCACGCGCTCGATCACCGGCGAGTGCGGCCGCACACATCTGATGCATCAGCTTGGGCGCAACGTTGGCGGTGACTGAAACGTCGCCATCACCGCCCATCAACATCGATTCGCAGGCGGTGCCGTCATCACCGGAATACACGGCAAAACCCTCCGGCCTGAGCGCCAGGTGCTCGCCGATGCGATCCAGATCGCCCTTGGCTTCCTTGATGCCGATGATGTTGGGTATCGACGCCAACCGCGCCACGGTCTGCGGCAGCATGTCGCAGCCGGTACGACCGGGCACGTTGTAGAGAATAATCGGCACATCCACCGCCTCGGCGACAGCGCGGTAGTGTCGATACAAGCCTTCCTGCGGCGGCTTGTTGTAATAGGGGGTGACCAGCAGACAGGCGTCAGCGCCGGCGGCACGGCTGGCGGCGGTCAGCTCGATCGCTTCGCGGGTGGAATTGGCGCCGGTACCGGCGATCACCGGCACCCGCCCGCGCGCGGTTTCGATCACGCGCCGAATCACGGCGGTGTGTTCGTCCATGTCTAGCGTGGCCGATTCGCCTGTAGTGCCGACCGCGGCAATTGCGCCGGTACCCTCGGCGATATGCCAGTCCACCAGGGCGTCCAGCGACGGATAGTCAATGCTGCCGTCGACCTGCATAGGCGTGACGATAGCGACGATGCTGCCTCGAATCATGATGATCTCGACGGGGAGTTCTGTCGGCGGGATTACAGTAAAATGCAATTATAAGAGAAACCACCGCTCTCGACCGCGCGCCGCGCGACTCCCGGCGGGAATGACATTCACATCGATGACCACCAACGACACCCTGCTCTCCATATCAGTCCTTGCCCGCCCCCGCCCGGAACTGGCGCTGGAACTCTTCCGCGCCATCAGCGAGCGCGGCGGCGAAGTTGAGGACTGTCGCTTTGCGCCGGTCGGCGATCTGCTCACCGCCAACATGGTGGTGTCGGGCAACTGGAGTGCGCTGGGACGGCTGGAAACCGCCCTGCCTGGCATTGCCGAAAAACTCGACTTTCAGGTCCGTTTCCAACGCTGCGGCATGCGCGAACAGAATCCCGACTTCCGCCCCTACGCAGCCGACGTTATCGCACCGCAACAGCCGGATCTGCTGGTTCACATGCTGGAATTCTTCCATGGCCAAGGCGTTGAAGTTGCCGAGATGACGACACAGAAATATGTCTCCGCACATACCGGCGCCGGCATGTGCAGTATGCAGATGGTGCTGCACGTACCTTCCAGCCAACACCCGCAGGCGCTGCGCGAATCCTTCATGGACTTGTGCGACGATCTGAATGCCGACGGCATGCTCGATCCGATCAAGACCTGAACTCCGCTGCCTCACTACCCAGCAACGAGACCACCGACGATGACCCTGAAGCCCGGCGACAAACTGCCTGTCCTGAAACTGCCCGCCAACGGTGATCGCCAGATCGCGCTGGCCGATTACGAAGGCCGGAAGCTGGTGGTGTACTTCTATCCGAAAGACAACACGCCAGGATGTACGGTCGAGGGGCAGGATTTCACCCGGCTTTATGCCGACTTTACCGCGGCCGGTGCGGACATCGTCGGCATCTCCAAAGACAGCGTGGAATCCCACGACGACTTCGTCGCCCAGTTCGATTTCCCCTTCACCCTGCTGTCGGATGCTGAGGAGACGGCCTGCAAGGCTTTCGACGTCATCAAGGAAAAGAGCATGTATGGCAAAAAATACATGGGTGTGGAACGCAGCACCTTCCTGTTCGATGCCAAGGCTGTACTCCGGCAGGAGTGGCGCGGCGTCAAGGTCAAGGGCCATGCCGAGGAAGTACTCAGCGCCGTGAAGTCGCTCTAAAGATTCGGTTCGACGACAATTTGTCGCCCCTCCTTCGCCACCTTGCACCCAAGGCCTTTGTGACTCACCCCTCACGCCGCACGTGAAAAAAAAGATCTTCGTCCTCGATACCAACGTGCTGATGCACGACCCCACCAGCCTGTTCCGCTTCGAGGAACACGATCTGTTTCTGCCGATGGTGGTGCTGGAAGAACTCGACGCTGGCAAGAAAGGCACCAGCGAGGTCTCGCGTAACGTACGCCAGGTCAGCCGCTTTCTCGACGAGCTGATGCAGAACCGCGGCCAGGCCGACATCGAGCAGGGCCTGCAACTATATCCAGAACGCCAGGTCACGCTGGTGTCCAAGGACATCAACCTGCGTATCAAGGCCGCCATCGTCGGCGTTCATACCGAGGACTACCACAACGATCAGGTGCTGGAAGACCTGGATCTGCTCTACCGCGGCTATGCCGAACTCGGCAAGGACTTCTGGCAGACCCACGGTGAACGGATGGAGTCCTGGCAAGACGAACGCGGTCGTGCCTGCTACCGCATTCACGGCCCGAAAGTCCACGATTGGCACGCCAACCAGTTTCTGTACCTGCCGGACGAGATCGACGGCGGTCTGGAACTGACCGTGCAGAAGCTGGACGGCGATACCGCAGAACTGCGCGTGACCCGCGATTATCGACAAGGCAAAACACCGGTGTGGGGCATCCACGCCAAGAACCGTGAGCAAAATTTCAGCCTCAATCTGTTGCTCGATCCAGATATCGATTTCGTCACCGTATTGGGCGCCGCTGGTACCGGCAAAACCCTGCTGACGCTGGCCGCCGGTCTGGCGCAGACGCTGGACGAACCGCGTTACCGCGAGATCATCATGACGCGCGTGACGGTACCGCTGGGCGATGACATCGGTTTTCTGCCCGGCACCGAGGAGGAAAAAATGACGCCGTGGATGGGCGCGCTGATGGACAATCTCGAAGTGTTGACGCAGACCAGCAACACTCCTCAACCGCTACATCATCATCGACGAAGCGCAGAACCTCACGCCCAAGCAGATGAAGACCTTGATCACACGTTGTGGTCCGGGCAGCAAGATGGTCTGTCTCGGCAACCTCGCCCAGATCGACACCCCCTACCTCACTGAAACCGCCTCCGGACTTACCTATGTGGTCGACCGCTTCTGCGGCTGGCCGCACGGGGGACATGTCACGCTGGCGCGCGGTGAACGCTCTCGGCTGGCGGCCTACGCCTCCGACGCGCTTTGATTTCTGTCTCATGATGCTCGGCAACATGACACGCAGCCTCAAGGATGGTGCACTCGGTCTGTCACTGAAGACGTTTCTCAACGAGCGACTCAGTGAATACGGCAAAATCATCGAATGCAAAATCGACACCCGCAGGGCCTGTGCCCACTTGACCGCGATCATGCACGGTGGCCCAGAGCCGGTCAGCGCCATCGTGGAGCGCTACGAACTCGAACTCGAGGGCGGCGAACACTACATCGTGCTGCGCAAGATCAACAGTTCACACCCGCAGCTGATGCAGTTGTTCGCTGGCAAACGCTACAAACTGCCAACGGCTATCTACAAACTATTCTGAAACACCGCTTCAAGCACGTTCCGCATCGAAAGACTGCGCCTCCGCCACCGTCGGCAGATTCAACAGCAACATCAACAGGCGGTCCACCCCGAGCGCCACTCCCGAGCAATCCGGCAGACCGTATTCCAGGGCGGCCAACAACGCCTCATCGATCGGCGGCTGCACCTGCCCGCGCGCGCGGCGCATCTCCAAATCGGCATTGAAGCGGCGCCGCTGTTCGGCGGCATCGTTCAATTCGTGAAAACCGTTGGCGAGTTCCAGCCCACGCCAGAACAACTCGAAGCGTTGCGCCACCGGCAGGTCATCTGTACTAACGCGCGCCAGCGCTGCCTGCGATGCAGGATAGTCGTAGACGAAACAAGGTGCATGCGCGCCGAGCTTCGGCGCCACCAGCGCGCTCATGCAGAGTTCCAACCAGAAGTCCAGGTCGTCGGCGTCGCTGGCGGCAGGCGTTGAAGCCATCTCAATACCGGCACTATCAAGAACGGTGCGCACCGTTTGTGGAGTCGCGCGCAGCGGATCAATCCCCGCGTGGCGGCGGAACGCGTCAGCATAAGTCATGCGCTCATACGGGTGTGCCGGTGCGCCGACAACCTGTAGCAACGCTTGCACTTCATTCATCATCTGCAGATGGTCGATGCTTGGCCGATACCACTCGAGCAGGGTGAACTCGGGTTGATGATGCCGCCCGCTTTCCTCCTTTCGAAAGACGTGGCAGAGCTGGTAGATAGGTCCGCAACCACTTGCAAGCAAGCGCTTCATGGCATATTCCGGCGACGTCTGCAGCCATCCAGATCCGTTGCAACAGTAGCTTTCGATATGACAATCAGCGGCGGCCGTTGCGGAGAGTATCGGCGTATCCACCTCCAACACCGCCAGCCTTGCGAAATAAGCTCGCAGGGTTGAAAAAAGGTGTGCGCGAGCACGCAGCGTCTCCAGCGTCGCACGAGGCCTCCATGCCCTGGTATTTTTCATTGACGTGGTTGCAAAGCGAGTGATATAAGGCATCGGCTTGAGAGGCGGTTCCGTCTCTTCAATTTACCGTACTGCCACTAATGAGGGAGACGCTGGTAATCATGAAAAAAGCAACAGCGAAGAAAGCAGCGACGAAGAAAAAGAAAACAATCGCGGCAACCGCGAGAAAGAGCGTGAAGAAAGTAGCGAAAAAGGTGGGCGCGATGAAAAAAGTCGTGAAGAAGGCGGTCAAGAAGGCTACTCCCAAAAAAATCGTCGTTAAAAAGGCTGCCGCAAAAAAAGTTGCGGTGAAGAAAAACGCGGCCAAGAAAGTGGCTGCAAAGAAATCGATAGCAAAGAAACCTGCAGCGGGAAAGGTCGTCAAGAAAGCACCGGCAAAGAAAGTCACAACGAAGGTAGTGAAGAAGAAAACCCAAAAAAAAAAGCTGCCAGTAGCGACGCCAACATCGACCGTAGTGCCGGTCGCGTAATGGCACGCACCGACGCCAAGCCGACGGATTTGTCGGTGAAGACACGCGCCGCCTCAAATCGGGCGGCGCGTATTTCAGACACGTTGGCCGATGACGACATCCGCGCGATGCCGGAGTCGGACTACATGAACGACGTTCAACTCGCATTCTTCCGCAACAAACTAGTGCAGATGCGCGAGGAAGTTTTAGCGCGTGAAGTCGATGTCAAAGAGCGACTGCATCAACGCGAGATCTTCGCAGACCCCTCCGACCGCGCTTCCGCGGAAGAAGAACACTGGCTGGACTTACGCTTGCGCGAACGCGAATCCATGCTGCTGCGCAAAATCGAGGGCGTGTTGCGCCGCATCCGCGACAAGGAATACGGCTACTGCGAAATAACCGGCGAGCCCATCGGCATTCCGCGACTCCTCGCCCGCCCCACGGCCACCGTCTGCGTCGATATCAAAGGGCAGGCAGAAAAAGTAGAAACGCACTTTCGCGATCGATAAACCGATTGATCGCATCCCCGTCTGACCCACGGCACGGAAACGATTAGAGCGCGAGAATGCGTTTCCGCGCTCAATCTACAACTGCAGCGATCACGCTGCTACGGACTTGATTCTAGCGACAGGAATGGTGCCCGAAGCCGGACTCGAACCGGCACGCCGTAAATGGCAGCGAATTTTAAGTCCGCAGCGTCTACCGATTCCGCCATTCGGGCATGTATGCGCATGTAGGTAGGGCAGGAATCGAACCCACGGACGCGGCTTTGCAGTTTTTTGCATTCCAATACATGCCAACCTGTTACGCGCCACGACAACCGAACACGCCTATCTGACTACCGCCTACTGGGCTATTTTCACATATTTTTTCAATGAATTACAGAGTTTTATGCCTAATAATCTCTCATCAACCAAACGTCACAATGACATCGTATATATATCAACGTATTACCTGAACTCACAAGCGGATACATCGATTTGACTGGGCCGCCTCAAACTCCACGTGCAACACCTAGCCAGATCTGACATAGGCTGTTGCGATGAGAACATATAACGAATTGACGTTGGAAGAGAGAGTGGAAATCCAGCAGCGGCTGGAATCTGGCGACAGTCTGCCACCCCTTTTCTACCTCATGCAGCTGATGAAGAACCTTTTGCAACACGACCTCCCGGCTCGCCTGTGGTGAACTTGGCTACGACTCAGCGGATCACGGAAGTGGCATCCGACGGCAGGGCCTGCCATAAGCGCGGGTGCTGCCGGCGCCAGCGTCGTACCGGCCCGATGCCCTCCGGTCCGACCTCGACACTAACTGCACCGTCGGTGCCGGTCTGATACTGCACCGCGCCCACTCCGGCATAGCGTGCCTCCGGCTGCGGCCGCGGCCGCGGAAAGTGAAACTGGTTTTCCCAACCGGCCGGGTAGATCACCACCTGTGGATGAACATCGTCGACAAACGGCGGCGTCGACGAACCGGCGCTGCCGTGATGCGGCGCGATCAACACGTCGGCATGCAGGAGCTCGGCGTGGCGACGGATCAGCGCGTGTTCTGCCGGCGCTTCGACATCGGCGGGCAACAGCGCGGCGTGAGCCCCCGCTGTGAGGTTGTTGCGCGAACCGTGAGCGCCGGCTGGCGGATTGAGGATGCGGAATTCCACGTTATCCCAGCGCCAGTGTTGGCCGTCGCGGCAGGATACCGGTGCCACCGCGCCCAGTTCGGCGTCGATGGGGATGCCGGCGCGCACCGCTTTGGCGCCGCCGCGATGGTCGAGGTCGTAATGCGAGATCAGCATCATCGACAAGCGCCCGATACCGCGCTGGTGCAGATACGGCAACACCACCGCCTCGCCCATATCCAACCCGCCGGGCCAGGCCGGGCCGGCGTCGAACAGCAGGCTGTGACGATGCGTGCGCACCACCGCCGACAGCCCCTGACCGACATCCAGCACCGTCAATCGAAAATGACCCGCCGGCGGCGCACGATTCGGCACCCACAACAGCGGCAACAGGCAGATCAGACCCAGCAGCCGTAACGGCACGCCGCGCGGCGCCAGGTGGATGGGGACGCGGGTGCGGGCGATGGGCGCGTGGGTGTGGGGAGCGAAACGCTCGACCAGGATGTCATCAAGGTCGGCAAGCTGTCGTCGTCTCACCTCCGCCTCGATGACGAGAGCGTGAGCCGGATGCACGCCGTCATCGAGGTCACGGGACCCGGCGACATCAGCATCATCGACCTGGGTTCGACGAAGGGTACCTTCGTCAACGGCCAGAAGGTCAACAAGGCCAAGCTGCAGGCGGGTGATTCGATCGTCGTTGGCGAGACCCGCATCGACATCGCCATCGGGACCGAGGAGGGCGCGACGATCGGGGACATGGGCGAGGAAGCGCCGAC
>CAJDWY010000115.1_pt1 | contig 10774 bp, 10 predicted proteins | sample 7391751 | NCBI WGS metagenome assembly CAJDWY01 (sample SAMEA7055745, study PRJEB34461) | soil metagenome | biome: terrestrial ecosystem; feature: Peninsula; material: soil | place: Antarctica | collected 2016
CGCCTGGCACGGCTCGCCGCCCAGCTCGCGGGCGGTGCGCTCCAGCACCACCCCGAAGTTTGATCGCAGCAGGGCCTTGGGTGCGTCGCGGAGATCCGCCGCTGTCTGGATGCCGAGGGCCTGCAGCTTCGCCTGCAGGCGTCGGCCGACGCCCCACACCTTGCCCACGTCGACGCTGGCCAGCAGCCCGGTGCAGGCCGCCGGCGACAGCGCCTCAATGTCGAACACCCCGTCCAGCTCCGACCGGGACTTGGCAATGTGATTGGCGAGCTTGGCCCGGGTCAAGGTCGAGCCGATGCCGACACAGACCGGCAAGCCCGTCCACTGGCGCACGCGATGTTTCACGTGGAACCCCTGCCCCACCGCATCGGCGATGCCGGAGAAATCCAGAAAGGCTTCGTCGATTGAGTAGACCTCCATCGACGGCGCCAGGTCCGCCAGTACCTGCATGAAGCGACGACTCACGTCGGCGTAGAGCGTGTAATTCGACGATAGCGCCACAACGTCCCTGCCCCGCTCGCCGACCAGGTACCACGGCTCGCCCATCTTGATCCCCAGCGCCTTGGCTTCCGGCGAGCGGGCGACAACGATGCCGTCGTTGTTTGCCAAGACCACCACTGGTCGGCGCTCAAGCGAGGGAGCAAATACCCGCTCACAAGAGACGTAGAAACAGTTGGCGTCGACCAGCGCGACGCGCACTAGAACGTCCTGACCGATCCGGTGACGACGCCCCACAAGAGGGTTTCCTGTGCAGCATCGAGAAACACCGGCCGATACTCCGGCCGAGCCGCATTTTCAGAGCACAGGGCCAGCCGGCCTTCGATGCGACGCAGGCGCTTGACCAGCAGCTCGCTGTCCACCGCGGCGACCACAATACGGCCCGGCAGCGCGTCGATCGAGCGATCCACGCAGAGAATATCGCCGTCGAAGATCAAGGCGTCCGCCATCGAATCGCCCTGCACTTTGACGTAGAACGTCGCCGGCGGATTGCGCACCATCAGTTGATTCAGATCAAGGCTCGAATCGGCGTAGTCCTGCGCCGGCGACGGAAAGCCGGCCTGGATGCGCGGCGTCTCCAGCAGCGGACGCCGGCGCAGCGGCGGTTGCAGCGCCGCGGTGGCAAAACGAACGGCACTGGCGGATCGGGATGAGGCGAGGACGGGCATGTTTCGATAGCCAGGAGTGGATCGCTGACGAGAATACACCAGGGGAAAGGGGTCAACTCATGGAGCTGAAAAAACCGTGCGCTCTAGTGGCTCGTGCTGCCGCTGCTCGCGTTCCGGGGCGCGCCGGTCGTGTTGCTTCTCCCTATCGACGTCGCGTCCGTCTGGACGGTAGCGCACCAAATCAAGGGCTGCGGTTTTGCGATGCTCGCGGCTGACGGCTGCGGCAAGCGTCTTGCCGTCGTCCGTGTAGATCACGGCCTCGTGTCGGGCGCGGGAGATACCCACGTAATACACGTCTTTACTGGTGGTGCGGGACTTGGTGTCCACGTTCATCAACACCCGGTCGGCGGTCAAGCCCTGGGCGCTGTGCACGGTTGAGACGTAGGCCAAGTCTGCGAATATCGGGTGGCTTGCGTCCAGCACCACGTCCCGGCCATCGCCACCGTGGGCCATGATGTGCCGCTCTGTCACGGCGGTTACGGTGAACTGGTCGCGGTTGGCAAGATCGGTCTTGGCGTCGTTGCGGGTGATGCGTATGCGATCGCCGGGGGCGACTTCGTACTTTTCGCGCTGGTAGGCCGAAAGCTGTTTGTAACGGGCCGGGCTGAATTGGATCGTCTTGCCGTCTTCGGCCTGCACCGTCAAGTTGTTACCGGGGCCAGTATCGAGCACTCGGTACTGGTGGCCGCGCTCTAGGCCATTTTTGTAGGTCCGCTCTGGCACAACGATGTTGCCGGCTTCGTAGTAGCGGCTCGCACGCCGCTCTGCTTGCGTCGTGTCGAGGCGGTTTAACAGCTCGAACGTGCGTCCGGTGCCTTCAAGGCCAAGCTCGCGCCGGATGCCTTCGTTCAACGTCTTGCGGCTTTCGTTGGTGCCGGTGATGACCAGCGTGGCTTTACGATCTTCTGACGACAAGCGCCCGTAGTCGGACACTACGGCCGCATAGCGGCTCTCGGGCTTTTTTACTTCTTCGATACGCGATACGTGCGGTACGGATTCTTTGGTTTTGCCTTCGGCGGCAAGTTGCACGGCCAGCAATAACTCGGGGTTCTTCTGCCGCTGGATCCTGGTGAGGCGCGAAGTTTCCATACCCCCAACCTGTAGCTGCGCGAAGGGCCGGCCTGCTTCGATGGCCTGCGTTTGCGCTGTGTCACCCAAAAACACGGCTCGTGCGCCGTGAGTCTCTATGGCCTGCATGACTTCTTGCATCTGGCGGGCCGGAACCACGCCCGCCTCATCCAGAATCACGACGGTTTTCGCGTCGATCTTCTTGTTTCTGGCTTTCAAAAACGATGCGACAGTCCGCGATTCCATCCCCAAGGCTTGAAGGTCTTTTTTCTGACTCCCGTAGGGCGCAAGGCTCGTGACGCGGTAGCCCTCGGCTTCGAGTAAATCCTTGGCGGCCAACGTCATGTGTGACTTGCCGACCCCGGCGAAACCCTGCACGCCGATATAGCGGTTGCGGGCGGTAGCAATCATCCGGGCCGCTTGCGCCTGTTCATCGGTCAAACCACGGTTGGCGAGGAAACGCTCCGCGGCCTTTTCTTTAACCTGGGGCCGCACAGCCCCTCGGCCTTCGCGCTCCATGCGCAAAATAGCCTGCTCGCGCTGTCTCGCAACTTGGGTGGTGTAGCGAATTTGGCTGCGCTTCAAGCGGCCCTCGGCGATGCCTTGATCAACGGTTGTGGCGGCCTGATCATGGCTGCGACCGATTTTTTCTACGCGGTCGATCCAGCGATCCCGCGACATGGCAACCGGCCTGCGGTCTTTATCGTTCGTGGATGTATAGAGCTGTTCGCCACGTAGCAGGTAGCCACGCGACTCAGCGCGCGCTAGCGCGCGCCGCACGTCGCCTATGCCCAAGCGACCCAGGCCATGCTTGAGCGCAGTATCGATCACTGGACGCTGCCCTACGATGGCCTCTCGTTCCGTGAGACTCGACACTGCAAAGCGAACGGCTTCATCAGCTATGTCAGTCACGGGCCGGAGGTCTTCCTTGGAGGGCTTGCCGCCAGCGCCCTCGCCGGCCCACGTGCGACTCTCGAAGTCGATGCCAAGGCCGCCAGCGCGCTGCTGCCACTCGCGTTGCAGCGCCGCCCGGTCGATCTCGTGCTTGCCCTTCCTCGTCATGAGCGAAGCGGCCTGTTTTTGCATGGCGTTTGCGGTCTCGCGGGTAAGCCCGCGCCCTGCAAGGTGGTCGTCGATTTGCTGCTTTCGGGTACTGAAAGCAGCCACCTGCTCGCTGGTGAAATGCGCCATATCGAAGTTGCCGTCAGGGCGGTAGTGAAGCTGGAACCCCGCGGCCTCCAGGCCCTTGGCAAGCTCGGCTTTGTACACGTTGTCGATGTGACGTTGCTGCCGGAAAAGCGGGTCGTTGGTGAGCGCTCGCCACCCCCCATCACGACGCTGAGTCATGTTCAAAACAACAGCGTGGGTGTGCAAATCGGGTTCCTGTTCGCGGCTGGTCTCGTGACGGAACTTGGCGACAACCAGGTTCCCGGTGTCTTCGACCCGCGTTTTCCCCCGGACTGTGACTCGCGCCCTAGCAAGCCCTTCGGCCTCTTGCAGCGCGGCAGTAACAGCAGCGTTGTGCGCCGCTACCACGCGAGCATCACCATGCACCAACCCCTGCAATGAAACGCCCTTGGGCGCAGAAAACGTCAGATCGCAGGCCAAGCGTTCCTTGTTCACGTCACCATTGGCCGCTCGTCGCAAGTGGGTCTGCTTGTCGATGGTGCCGCTCAAAAGCTGGCGAAAGCGGGTTGGGTCTATCGCACCCGTGAGGCCCAACGCTTCCGCGCCCTTGCCCTGCCACTGCATCGCCGTGCCGTCCTTGGCGTAGTAGTCATCCGCCCCGCCCGCGTAGTAATGCCCTACCTTTGCGCCCTGTTGGCGCGTGATAACCGTTGGCCTCATCATGGCGCCGCTTCCGCCATCACGCGGCTGGGGGGCTGGATGCCCACCACGGGCACTGACCGTTTGTAATCAGTTATTTCGAGTTTGAACTTGGCTACCGGCAGGCTGCCGGGGAAAGCCAAGTAACCCTCAAGGTCTGGCAACGCCATAATCTCGGACGGCAACACCACGCGCTCGGGCTTGGTTTCCTCATTGCGGCTGCGGCTCCCCATGCGATCCCACGGTTGATTGCGACTCTCGCGGTAGCGGCGCACTTCGTGCTGCCCCATTGCCTTCGACATGCGCTCTACCGTGCGCTCGCCGCCTCGCCCTACGGCAAGCACAACCGCCGTGCGGTGGTTCGCAAGCATCGTTTCCGCGAGCTTGTCACCGTAGACGTACTCAAGCTGCGCGTAGGACTGATAGCCCGATACGACACACAAGCCCTTTTTGCGGCCTTTGGTCAGCGCGTCACCCAAGGTCGGCAGGCGTTCCAAGGATTCCAGTTCGTCCAAAAACGCCCATATCCGGCGTTTCGGGTCAGGGGGCATCCCGAGGATCGAGGTAAAGATGGAATCTACCCACGTTGCAATGAGGGGCCGCAAGGCCGCCCGCATGTTCTCGTTCCACGTGATAAACAGGTTGCCGCCCTTGGGGTCGGCCAACCATTCGCGCAATGAAAACGGGCCGGCGGGCATCTTCAAGTGGGGCGCGAGCTTGTTCGACAGCACGAAGCGCACGCTGTTGGAAGCCCGGTCGTTGCCGGTAAACAGTGATTGGGCGTTGGTGCCCTCTACAAACGCTTCCAATTCCTCGGCGGGTTTCTTGTTCGTCCAGTCGAATACCTGGGCGATGGTCGCGTTTCGCCGGTCGCTGTTGTAGAGCTTGCGGGCGACCTCGTGAAACAAAAGCCGACCGTAGTCGTACCACTCTTCGGAGTCAGCGCTATTGCTCGGTTGGATGATCGAGCGTGCATAACGCTCAAAGTCGAAGTCTTCCCGGATCTCGTTGAAAAAGCTCCACCCTTCAGTGCGAGCATCAAAGGGGTTCAGAATTTTGTCGCCCTTACGCCAGAAGCAAGAGAGAAACTCGCCGTCCGGGTCAAGGATCACCATACGATCCCCTCGCTTCATGGCGCTGAACATCATTTCCTTGAAGATGGTGGATTTGCCCGTCCCCGTCGCGCCGCCTACCGAAAAGTGGGTACTCTCGGCTTTGGTCGGAACCGGCACGCCGGCGAGCGTAATTTGCGTCTCGCCCCGCTCCACGGTATCGCGGGCGAGCGCCCTCGCCGTTGCCAATCGCGTGCCGCGATAGAACTTGTCGAAGGTCGCGCCCTTGAACGTCTCCCGCGCGAGCATGTAGACCAGCACGGCGCCGGCGATGCCGATTAGCAAGCCACCCGCGAGCGCGGCCCACAAGGGCCATAGCTGGAACGTGTGTGTGACCAGGTAGCCCAACCGGCTCCGCACATTCTCAGGCGTGAAGCCGAAATAGAACCTGGCGGTGAGGATCCACGCCGCAAGCGGCGCAACGATCAACAGGCAGGCGGCAAACTGGGCTTTCTGCCGATCATTCTTCTGCCGATCATTCATGGTCCATGCTCCGCGCAAACATCGAAGACCCCCACACCGGCAGCCGCAAGCGTTCCACTTCGGCTTGAGCGGCTCGCAATTTCTCCGGGCCGGCCACGGCTCGCATCAACAGCAACAACTCCATCAACGCACCTTGTGTTTCATGGGCGCTCGAAGGCTCTGCCCGGCCCCCGCTACCGTCTCGGTCGAGTCGCACGGTGAGCGCATCGAGGGCAGCCAGAAGTGCGTTGTTGCGGTCCTCACGGCCCCACGCTTGTTCAAGCGCCGCGCGCACGTAGGCGGACACCCCGGCACCCCCCGCCCGGCCCGAAAGCTCGTTGTACATCTCGTCGGAAAGGGCAAAGCTTACTCTTGCCATGTTGTAGCCTCCGGTATGCATGTTTTCATAACACAACAGTACGCAGACCAATGGTTATCGTCAATTGTTATGAAATAATTCATACCGCCTATTGACGGGTGGCCTTACCAATCAATGCGTTAGCATTGCGTAACGTGTATGCCTCATTAAGGGTTAAGGATACTCCACAGCCGGCTCCTCACCCTGCCCTTCATTCCACCCCGAACGCCAAAAAGCGTCCGAGTGCCCCCGAGCACGCTGAAAGCGTGCTCTAACACACCAATATCACACCATGAACAATGCAGAAACAATGCAAATATGTACCATTGACAAAAGCAAACAGGCACGTACAATGCACTAACACACCAATAAATAGGCATATGCAATGCAGGCGTTGAAAAGGCAACAGGATGGGTAAAACCACACTGCAAGAAGCATTGACGGCGCTTAAACCGGGCAGCACGGCCGCCAAGGTTCGGGCGGTTATGCCGCTCATCGAGGAACAAATTGCCAGAGGCGTACCCCACGCTGGAATCGTGGAGGCACTGAACGATGCGGGCCTCAATCTGGCTTTCACCAACTTCGAGTCGATCTTGTACCGCTGTCGCAAAAAGCACGGAAATCAGGCAGCCAAGGAACCGGCCGGGCAGCCTCCGGGGCCCCAAGTCCACGCGCCGGCCGTAGTGGCGGACAACCCCCCACCGCCCGGTGAGGATCCGCTTGAGCGGGCGCTAGATCCGGCAACGCGCTACCAAACAGCCGACCGGCTGATGCAACGGCCTCGGCCCTTTGTCAAACCCACACAGAAGGACACGAAATGAGAATCGCGGTCATAAATTTCAGCGGCAACGTCGGCAAATCCACCATTGCCAGGCATCTTCTCCTGCCCCGAATCAAGGGTGCGGAAATGATTGCGGTCGAGTCGATCAACTCCGACGATGGCGACGGCGAGGCCGTGCGCGGCAGCGAATTTGGCGCACTCTCCGAACATCTGCTGCTCACGGAAAACGCCGTGGTCGATGTGGGTTCCTCGAACGTCGAGGCGTTCACCAGGCTCATGCGCCAATATCAGGGCAGTCACGAAGACATGGATATGTTCGTCGTGCCGGCGGTGAAGGAAGCCAAGCAGCTACGCGACACCATCAACACCATCGAAGCACTGTCGGGCATGGGCGTAGAGCCGGAGCGCATCCGCTTGGTGTTCAACCGAGTGGATGTGGAAGACAACATCGACAACGCCTTTGATCCGCTCTTTGCCCTCTACGACGAAACCAAGTCATTCACGCTGCACCGCAAAGCGGCGGTGCAGTTTTCCGAGTTGTACCAGCGCTTGCGCACGCTCGGCGTCAGCATTGACGATCTGCTGAACGATCAAACCGATTGGCGAGCCAAGCTGCGGGAGACCAAAGACCCCGATGAGCAGTACAGGATTACAACCCGTATTTCCGCACGGCGGCTGGCGAAGTCGGCCAGGGAAAATTTGGACACCGTGTTTGAGACCCTGACGGCCAAGGTGAAGCCGAAGGCCAAGGCCGCGACAGCGGCGGCGCGGTGACATGGCGAACGCCAACACCATGCGCGAGGCCCTGATCGCCGAATTGCTCGGCGATCTGGACGGCTTGACTAAACGCATCGAGGCAGTAAGCAACACCCTGCCCGATGCCCTGACGGACGCCGGAGCGCGGCTTGTGAAGGCGCGGGAAGCCTTGGTTACAGCGGCCGATCAATCGGCCACTGCAACCCGCGGTTTCGACCAGCGGGCCAAGGCGCTTGAAACGGCAGTTGACGGTGCGACGCGAGACTTTCGCATGTCGGTGCAAGCGTTCCGCAGCACGGGACGCACCCTCTGGTTCATGGTGCCGTTGGCGGTACTGGCCGGCGCGTGCGCGGGCGCTATCGCGGCCGCCCTGGTGCTGCGGGCTTGGGGTGTTTAGCAGCCGTAGACGTGCGTGGCTCCGCGCACCCTGCCCTCGCGGAGCAAGGCAAGGAACTCTGCAACGCAGATCTGTAAGTACCCGGCCCGGCGTCCGCAGTCGATGAACTCAGCATGCCCTGGGTGCTTAGTCACGGTGGGCCGCGTCTCTGGGTCTGGCCTCCCAACTCGGCTGCGCAGGTAGCGCGTGCAGCGCGGCTCCAGTACCGCTATAGGGGTTGGCGCAACAAGCCCGCCGTCAAGACCCATACCAAGCACAGCCGCGAAGTCAGCCGCGTTGCCGACGGCAAGGTTGAGCGCGTTAACGTCGGGGATAGGCTGCCATCGCTGCGTCGTGTCGTCGTAGTAGGCGGGATAGAAAGAAACGCTCATGGCAAAACTCCTACATTCAAGCACGGACCACCGGGAGCCGTCCGGTTGTCAAGACGGGCAGGCAAGCACCGCTTACCTACCCGTGACGTCAGTCAATCGCAGCTAGGATGGCGCGTGCTTCGGTGTGTTCGGCGGCGAAGTCCCGCAAACCGTAATAGGCGCGTTCCAGCGCTTCGCTTTGCGTGCGCCACACAAGACTATTCAAGGTAAATAGACTCGCCACGATGCCGGCGGCGTCGGCGCTCATATCGCCCGCGTAACCGTTGTCGGCCAAAGCGAGATGCATTAGCTCGTCGCGATCCGGGGCCATGTAAAAGCCGTCGTTGTCCAGATCGTAGAACTTCCAAAGGCCACCGCCGTAGTCGGCGCATAGCTTGCCCATCCAGTCATACACAATGAATTCGGAAACAACCATGTTGCGGCCAAAGTGACGTGGCAAAAACTGCAAGCGCTCGTCTTCGGGAATCTCACGGGCCACAATCGGGGCCAATTCCGACGTTACGTTTTCCATCTGTAAACCTCCAAGTGGTGGGAAACCGGATCGGGGTGGGGTGGTGCCCTCCCAAACCGTAATTATATTATAGGCACAATGTGCCTATATGTCAAGGTATTATTGCGCCTTTTCAAGCGCACGAGCGGCTACGCCGCCACTGCCTGCGGGGTCTTTTAATTGACCCCTTCGGCGCTCTCGCACACAGCCTGCCACACCGCCAACGCTGATCTTGGGGTGCCCGAAGGGCACGGCAGGGCCGTAGGGCCGTAGGCCCGGAAACCAGTACCACCACGCCCAGCCCAAAGCCACACGCTTCTCAGTGTCCAGCCCACCTTTCCACAAGCCCAGACTTCCTCCCCGGAAAACTTCTGTTGTCTTGGGGTAGGACAAGCAGTCGTGTCACCAGCCGCCACCTCGATCACAGCAACGCCTTTCAGCCGCATCGCGCCTGCTGCCGCGCCGGCGTAGCCGGCGTCATCACCAGTGCCGTAAATCCGCGCACGCGGATCCACGGCACGCGACACACCCGCCGGCGCAGCCGGTCTCATCCCATCGGGTAAAGCGCGATCGCGTCGTTGACCTGGTGCGCAGCACGAGGAAAGCGATCGCAGTGCTGCGGCCGGGTGCAACCGGGCCAGCAGTGTTTAACGAAACCGGCGTGCTTGACCTGGTGGCAACGCCACGGAAAGGGAAGGGGGGCGAGACGACAGAATCTGCACCGCAGATCCACGCGGCTCGATTCACTGGGGCCGCTTCTGCTGCCTTTTTGCAAGCGGAGCGCGCAGCCCGCGCAGCGGGCGAAGGCGTGAGGATCGTTACCCGAAGGGCCAAGACCCGCTTGCGGGGCTTGGGGAGTGGCGCAGCCGCGAGTAGAGCCGTGCCCGCAGGGTCACCACCCAAGAGCGATAGCTCCTCTTGGAGAGCACGAGGTTAAGCGCCTTGATTGGGCCCGTGCGACAATAGCTCCATGCTCGCTGGCTCACCTCCAAGTGGCGGCGGGCAGGCGGCGGGGCGGTGGTGCGCCCCGCCGCCTTTTTTTCGTTCGTTTTCAGCGTCGGTGAAACCGCCGAACGCCGCAGCGACGCCTATGAATCAGACAGACGAGAAAAATCGGGTCGACGGCGCTTTACCTGGACGGGCAGGGCGGCCGGACACAACGCCAGCACACCGGAATCGAGCGCGCCACTCTCGGCGCCGCCTCAGCGATAACCCCGGCCGGATCAAACAGCGCCAGCAGCGCCTGTGCTGCGGCGCTATCTTCGGCATCCAGCCAGTCATCGCGACGCTCCGGCGATACCACCACCACCGAGCGCTTCTCGTCCTCCGGACCCGGGTGCGACCTCTCAAACAAAGGCGGTCAAGTGCGTGGGCCATGGCTGGCAAAGACACGTGAGGATCCGTCGCGGCCAATCAACAACACGTCATATTGTTCGGGCGCACCCATCTCCATGCCGGGCGAACCCATCGGCATGCCCGGCGCTGCCAGGCCAAGTGCATCCGGATGTTCGGCGAGCAGGCGGCGGATGTCTTCCACAGGCACATGGCCCTCGATCACGTAGCCACCGATTTTCGCGGTATGACAGGACGTGACAGTGGCGGGCACGCCCAAGCGGGTTTTGATCGCCGCCATCGATTGATTCTCGTGCGCGGTCACGACATAACCTTGCGCCTGCATGTAGCGGATCCAGTTGATGCAGCAGCCGCAGGCCGGATCGTGATAAACCTCGATTGCGTTCGTCACCACGGTCGCGGCCAACGTCACGGCGGGCAATACGGCGATGCCCAGCACGAGGGCACCGATAAACCGTGCAAACAGATGTTTCATGGTGTTTCCTCCGTCATGAGTGTGGATTGCCATTGGGTGGTGACAATTTTTCGGCTCTTCATCAGTAGCATGAGGTAGAAAAGGGAGAGTCACGCGGGGTAACTCTGTGTACAACCGAAGTATTCAAGGCTTTGGAGTGCATGGGGCAATGAGCATAA
>CAJDWY010000049.1_pt1 | contig 10651 bp, 10 predicted proteins | sample 7391751 | NCBI WGS metagenome assembly CAJDWY01 (sample SAMEA7055745, study PRJEB34461) | soil metagenome | biome: terrestrial ecosystem; feature: Peninsula; material: soil | place: Antarctica | collected 2016
TGCAGGCGTCATCGGTTTGATGCTGTTGATGCTGCTGTATCCCCGGCGTGAAATCGTCAACATCGTCGGCAGCGATCTTGCGCATGCGGTGCTGGTCACCGCGATCGCCGGTCTCGGTCACGCCAAGTTGGGGACGGTCGACTACGGCATGTTGGGCGCCTTGTTGCTGGGCTCCTTTCCAGGGGTTTGGCTGGGCAGCAAGCTGGGTTTCCGCATGAGTAACGTGGCGATGAAGCGCTCTATCGCCGGGCTGCTGATTTTCGTCGGTGCCACCACCTTGGCCAGGGCAGCGATCGGTGGTTGAGCCGACCGCCGTGTCCGAAACCCTCTATTTCCCTGCTTTCCTGCGTCTGGACGGCCATCGAGTGCTGGTCATTGGCGGCGGCGAGGTGGCGCTGCGCAAGGTGCGGCTACTGCGGCGCAGCGGTGCCCGCGTCGAGATCGTCGCGCGCGAGCTGCACCCGGAACTGGCGGCACTGGCCGCCAGCGGCAATATCACTCACCTCGATACCGATTTTGCCGCGCAGCAACTGGACGGTTGCCGCTATGCCGTGGCCGCCACCAACGATACCGAGCTCAACAGCGCCGTCGCCGAGGCGGCGGGCACGCGTGGCATTTACGTCAATGTGGTCGACGACGCACTGCGCTCCACCGCCGTTACGCCGGCCATCGTTGATCGTGCGCCGTTGACGGTGGCGATTTCCAGTGGCGGTGCCGCACCGGTGCTGGTACGGCGTTTGCGCGAACAGATCGAAACCCTGCTGCCGGCCAACCTGGGCGCACTGGCACGCTTCATTTCACAAGGACGTGAAGTCCTCAAGGGGGAATTGCCGGTGAACGCACGGCGTGCGGTGTGGGAGTGGTTTCTCGACGGGCCGGGCGCCGAAGCCGTGCTCAGCGGCGACGCTGCACGTGGCGAGGCGACTCTGCGCTCGCTGACGCGGCAGGCTGGGCAGACCGGGGAAGTCTATCTGGTCGGCGCCGGTCCCGGCGATCCCGATCTGCTGACCCTGCGCGCGCTGCGGCTGATGCAGCAGGCCGACGTAGTGCTCTACGACCGCCTGCTGAGTCAGGGCGTGCTGGAACTGGTGCGCCGCGATGCCGAGCGCGTGTTCGTCGGCAAGCGTCGCGATCAGCACACCGTGCCGCAGGGCGAGATCAACGCTGAGCTGGTGCGGCGTGCGCAAGCCGGCCAGCGCGTGCTGCGGCTCAAGGGCGGCGATCCCTTCGTGTTCGGCCGTGGCGGTGAGGAGATCGAGACGCTGGCTGCGCACGGGATTCCATTTCAGGTGGTGCCCGGTATCAGTGCCGCCAACGGCTGCGCCGCCTACGCCGGCATCCCTTTGACACATCGCGACTACGCGCAGGCCTGCGTTTTCGTCACCGGGCACCCGAAGGCGGACGGCACATTATCGCTGCCGTGGGACAGTCTGACCTGCCGCGGGCAGACGGTGGTGATCTATATGGGTTTGGGATCGCTGTCGACGCTGTGCGAGACGCTGATGCAACACGGCTTGCCGGCGGACTGGCCGGCGGCGCTGGTTGAAGAGGGTACGCGCGCGACTCAACGAGTGATTGCCGCGACGCTACAGACGCTGCCAACGCAGGTGCAACAGGCAGAAGTGACGGGTACCAGTCTGGTCATCGTCGGAGAAGTGGTGCGGCTGCGCGAGCGGTTGCAGTGGTTCGGTATGGCTGCGCAGGTACCGAATACGCGGTGACCTTCTCTGACCCAAAGCCGCATGGTTAGGGGTGGTCCCGGTTTTCCGGACAGATTTCTTGCTGGGATAAGTGGATCTGTCTGAGCGGTTGATGTTGATGCTGTCTGGGTCTGGCGGTTGATGTTGATGCTGTCTGGGTCTGGCCTTCTCGCCAGTAATTCTTCACCACAGGGAGTCTGACGCGCAGCGACAGAAGCTCCATGGATCGGTTCGGTCATCTTGATCACGCCGCACGCTTGAGCGCAGCGCAGCCGTAGTACCGCTCGTCCGGCGTCTGGTAGCCCAACGCCTGGTGAACTTGCTCGACGTTGTAAAATTCAAAGTATTCCCGCAGTCCCTTGCTCTGGTCCGTTCCGTTCTGGTACGCATGCAGGTAGGTGCTCTCGTACTTCACGTTGCGCCACAGCCGCTCGATAAAAACGTTGTCGATCCAGCGACCCTTGCCGTCCATGCTGATTTGCACCTGGGCACCCGTCAGGGGATCAATCCAGCCACCGCGGGTGAATTGCGGCCTGGGTCGGTGTTGAAAATCGTAGGCCTTAGGTACGGCCGGATTGCCGCATCGCGTGCCGGCATGCTCATGTGGGGTCTGCAGTAGATCGTCTCCATGCCCATCCACCGCATCAGTGTCGTGACATGTCGCGGCCGATATCATGACCGTCCTTTTGCAACGCGCGCGCCGACTTTCGCGCCCCGTATAACGGCCACTTCAAGTGCAGCTCGTCCAAGCGCCGCATGACCCTCAGATCCCAACCATGCCGCGGCATGGAGTAACCACTTGAGCGGCTCAGATTCAGCAGCTGCGCCTGGCGCTTCACAGGCGCCTCGGAACCCCGTCCGATTGAACCGCGCTAGGTTTTGAAGAGGCTTCAACTCTGACTTGAGAGGATGGAGCCATGAACAGAGCAACGCGGTATTCACCAGAAGTACGAGAGCGAGGGTTCGGGGGGTATTGGATCACCAGGCCGAGTCCCCCTCGCAGTGGGCAGCGATGGGATCGATAGCAGCGAAAATGGGCTGTACGGCCGAGACACTGCGAAGTGGCTGCGGTGGATCGAGCGTGACACCGGGCTGCGACAAGGCTGCGTCCTGTCCGCTGGACCGGGTTAACCGGCAGTTTCGAGCTGATCGCCCAGATGCGCTGTGGGTGTCGGATTACACGTATGTCTGGACCTGGCAAGAGGTTTCGTCTACGTCGCCTTCGCCATCGACGTTTATGCCCGGTGTATCGTCGGCTGGAAAGCATCCGGCTCGGTACGGACTGGCTTTGCGCTGGAGCAGGCCCTGTATGCCGGCTACGGCCGGGTTGGTTGATCCATCACAGCGATAGAGGCGACCAATACTTATCGATCTGCTCCACCGCACGTCTGGCCGAAACCATCAACGGTCTGTACGAGGTCGAGGTGATTCACCGCCGGTCGTGACCGAACCGAGACGCGGTGGAAATCGCTACTCTCACTTGGGTGGACTGGCTTAACCATCGACGCCTGTTAGAGCACGTCGGGAACGTCCCGCCAGCGGAAGCTGAGGCCGCGTACTGCCAGCAACAGGCCGTCACGGCCAAAGCAGCATGACTCAAACCTTTCAGCCTCCGGGTTTCCCGGGGCGGTTCACAAGGGATCCTTCGATCAGGATTATTTCAAGCTCAGAATCCGGCAGATTGCGGTCCCGGAATCTGCCCTCGCGTTGTTTCCAAAAGCCAGATGTTTACCTCACGTTTCTGCATAAGAGCCGTCGTCTTCAAAGCCCTCTTGCAGTCGTTGTTCACCATCTTGCCGCATTTGTTCGATCTGCTGTGCTGTACGGACATACGAGGGGACGCTGCTAACCGTGTTCTCGTTGGGAGCGGTAAGGGCAGTTTCTTGTTGTATATCACGGGCATCAGCTGGCGGAAGCATTTCTGCCAGCGCTGCCAACAGCTCTATCGTGGCTTGTGACTGCTTCTCTACCTTCTCTTTTTCAGTTGTAATGAACGCGCGCGCTCTCTCATGGTCTCCGGACGAAATAAGTTTCATCACTGACTCATGGACTCGATCAGCATAGCTCATCTGTGGATATTAGCACGCCGAAAACGGAGAAGCAAAAAAGTAGGGTGGCGCATCCAACTCCATCTAATAACGACGCCAATTTGGGTAAGAAACCGTCAGGGCCTGAGCCGGAACGCGTCAAGTTTAAGGGCGACTGGAAGAAGGACGTGACCTTGCCTATAACGTCGCCGTTTGAACGGTTACGTTGGAACAGGCCCTGTATGCCTGGCGACAGCCGGGCTCGTTGATCCATCACAGCGATAGGGGCGGCCAATACTTATCGATCCGCTACACCGAACGTCTGGCCGAGGCCCGCATCGAGCCCCCGGTCGGCAGTGTCGATAATAGCGACGACCATGCCTTGGCCGAAACCATCGACGCCTGTTAGAACCCATTGGAAACATCACACCAGCGGAAGCTGAGGTCGCGTACTATCAACAACATGCCGTCACGGCCAAAGCAGATGACTCAAACTTTTCAGCCTCCGGGTTTCCCGGGCGGTTCACTACGGACAGACCTGTTCCGACGCTACACAGGGAGTTCCCTGACAGACTGCGTTGTCACGTCGGCGATTTCGCCGCCGCCCAGACACTCCTCATCGGTATAGAGCACCGCATACTGGCCGGCGACGGCAGCACGTTGCGGCGTGTCGAACTCGATGGCGACGCAGCCCTCCGCCAGCAGGGATGCGTGGCATCTTTGCAAGGGTTGGCGATGGCGGATGCGCGCGAACAGGGGGGGCGACAGCGCGACAGGGCGGCGGATCCAATGGAATGCGCTCGTGGTCAACCGGCGCGACAGCAGCCTCGGATGATCAATATTTTGCGCGACCACCAGCGCGTTACGTGCTGCGTCCTTGGCGATGACATACCAGGGCGCCTGGCGCGCACCGCGCCGGCCGCCGATGGCCAGTCCACGACGCTGGCCTAGCGTATAGGTCATCAGGCCCTGGTGTTCACCGACGATGTTGCCGCTGTCGTCTTCGATGGGGCCAGGCTGGGTCGGCAGGTAACGGGCTAGAAACTCACGAAACTCGCGTTCGCCGATGAAGCAGATGCCGGTGGAATCGCGCCGCGCGTGATTGGGCAGACCGGCGCGGCGGGCGAGATCGCGGACTTCCGGTTTGGTCAGGCCGCCGAGCGGAAACAGCACGCGTTCGAAATGAGCTGGATCGACGGTCGACAGGAAATAGGTCTGATCCTTGTTGTCGTCGACGGCACGCAGCAGGAGCGGACCGCCGACGCCGTGTTCGATACGCGCGTAATGGCCGGTCGCGACCCAGTCGGCGCCGAGTCGTAGTGCATGCTCGCGAAACGGCTGAAATTTCACTTCGCGGTTGCACAGCACATCGGGATTGGGCGTCTTGCCGGCGGCGTAATCGGCCAGGAAGCGCTCGAATACGCGGGTGCGGTATTCGGCCGAGAAGTCGACGCGATGCAGCGGGATGTCCAGTTCCGCACAGACGCTGCGCGCCGATTGAAAATCCTCGGCAGCGCTGCAGTAGCCGTCCTCGTCCTCGGTCCAGTTGACCATGAACAGGCCGGAAACCCGATAGCCCTGCTGTTTCAACAGCCACGCCGACACCGCCGAATCGACGCCACCCGACAGCCCGACGATAACGTGTTCGCCGTTCACAGCCGCAATGGACGCTGCGGCAGCCAGCGTTGTGCCGCGAGGGTCAGCAATAGTGGGATCAGCAGGGTCTTGATGGCGTCGAAACCGATCAGTCCGAGCGCAGATACCGGGATCTGCAGTCCGATTTGCCACAGGACGTAGACGTCGTACGACAGCGATGCGGTAGCAGGGATCGCCACCAACAAGGCGCAAGCGGCGGCATGGCGCGAATACAGTGCGGAGAGTATGCCCGCCAGCGGTGTCGCAATGATCAACAGACCTAAAGCGCCCATCAGCGACAACATGATGGGTGCTGCGTGCGCAGGCCAGTCGGCCAGTTGTTGCAGTTGATGCGCCCAGCGCGCGCCGATGCCACCACTGAAGGCGGCGACAAAATAGGCGCCCAGCCAGTAAGCACCCGCGAGCAGCAAGAGGATAAGTGTGTTGTGCAGCGTACTGCGCTCGCCGTTGTTCACAACGGGGCCAGACTGTGAACCCGTTCCTCGACGAAGACGTGGCGTCGGTCGCACTCAACTCTCGTGGCGAGGATCAGATGCGGTGGACAGTGGGGCGTGTTGGCATTCATTTGACGTCCGGTAAAACGCTGCCCAGGCGGCCCTTGTTGTGGATCTGGTAATAACCTTCGGCGCCCGGTCGACCCAACGAGCGCAGCATGTCGACCAACTGCGGCTGAGCACCGGGCTTTGCCTTGAGCCGCAGGTCGAGCTGGTAATCGCCGGCAGTGCTGAGACTGGCCTTGCCCGACAGATCCAACGGGCCGGATACACTCTTGATCACGGCATTGACCGTGTCTTGCGGATCGGTCGTCGCATCGGCGCTGAAATCGCCCAATTGCAAGGTCGTCTGACCCAGATTCCAGCGCAGACTCTTCAATTGCAAATGTCCGTGCAGATCGCGCAGCTGGTTGCCGTCCAGCCGCAGGGATTGCACCTGCAGTTGCGCCAGACCATCGACCGGCAGGAAACGGAATCCAGCGTCGGCCAACACCGACTTGAGATCAGTGTCTAACTTGAGCGGGCCGGCACGCAGCGTCCCCGGCGACAACTGTAAATTGCTGTTCAGCGTGGTGCTGCCGTCGCCGCCCTGCAACTGCAAGGCAACGCGACCCAGCAGTAGCCACAGCGGATGAAGATGCCATTGCAGGTTCTTGAGAACGGGGCGGCCGCGCAGGCTGAGGGCGGCGATGTTGCCGTGTTTCAGCGTGCCGTCGATACCGGCGATCTGCAGCGGGCTGTTGCGCGGCCCGAACCAGGTGTAAAGATTGGCGGCCGGGGCCTGCATGAGCAGGGCGTAGAGAAACACCAGCACCGCCAGCGGCAATGCCCAGCGCCACCTCATGAGCCGCGCACCAGCGACAGCCGCACGTCAACCAGTCCAGGCTTGTCCTTGCTGGTGAATTCCGCGTTTTCGACGTGGATGCCGTAACCGGTCTGCAAAGTGTGCAGCCAGTCGACTACCGAGTCGAACGACACGTTCACGAACCAGACGCGAACGCGGGTGTCGCCATCGGGCTGCAGGCGCGAGGGGGGGGTGCCGATACGACTGGCCTTGCTGGCCTGGTCCACCGTCGCCAGCAGCGATTGATTGGCGCCCGCCAGGCTCGTCTTGTGCGCAGGGCTGCCCGAGATGGCTTGCAGACGCTCGATGCGCACTGCCGTGTCGCGTGCATCGGTCAACGCCTGTACGGCTTGCTGACGTGCGGTCGCCGCCGGCTCCCAAATTGCCAGATACGCCAACGCCAACGCCACGACGATTGCGCCGACCAGTAAAATCTGCTGCTCGCGTGGCTGCAGCGCAGCGTAGCGTTCGCGCAGCGCTGCGCTGCGGGCCTGTAGTTGCAACCACCATTGCGGACGTTTCATGCCGCGCTCAGCTTGATGCGAATCTGCACGCTGCCGCCATTCGAGTTGGCGGTTTGCACATCCATCCGGGTACCCGGATGCGACTTGAACCAATCACGCAGTTTTTCCAGAGCCTGCAGATCGGTCCCGGTGAGGTCGGCGAACAGCGCGTCGTCACGGAACTGCAGGTCGCTCACTTTCAGACCCCCCGTCGCCTTGAGTCCCAATGCGATCTGCTGCAATAGCGGCAGCAGCCCACTGTGTTTGCCGCCCCCGCTGAGCTGCGATTCCTTCTGTTGCAGCGCCAACGACAGCGCCAGCGAGGTGGGTTCATCCGGAAACGCCTGGTGGAAGCGTTGTGTATTGGCGGCGTCCTGCGCCCGCGCAGCGCGATCAAGCCGCCACGCCCAGATGCCGTTGATCATGACTGCCGTCAGGAACACCGCCAACGCCAAGGCCGCGGCCAGCCGCCACGGCCGCCACAGACGCGCCAGACTCTCGCGACGGGAATATCGTCCTTGCAGCAGGTTGATGGCCTGTTCGGGGCGGTAGTGGCGGATCAGTGCTTCCAGTGGGTCTCTGTAACCGGCTCGCAGCTCCACCGCATGATCCAGCGTACTGAAATCGGTAGGCACGTCCGCTGACATCAGGATACGCAGCGTCGCGGGCGTCATTGCCTCGCCGTCAGTCTGTAGATAAAACGGCAGTTCCTCGGATGCACAGCAGTAGCCACTGTAAGCGCCGTTACGAACGATGACCTGGTCCGGTTCGGCGAGCACGTAGTAGGCATCGTCGGCCGGTGGCGGCAGGCACAGGGTCTCGGGGATGACGGCGTCTGGCATCAATCCGGCGGCACGTAGCGGCGCCAGCCAGTTTTCCATATTGCTCTGCGCGGTCAACGCGACCGGATAGTGGCCCGCGGCCTGCCTCGGACCCAGTGCGAAATGCAGTGCTTCGACATCCTCGGCAATCCGGTCTTCGAGGATGAACGGTGCAGCTTGAAGTGCTTTTGATGGCTGCCGGGAGGGAACATCGACCTGCGTCAGTCGTACTCCGCCAGCCGGCACCAACAAGATCAACCGGCGTCCCAGAGCCTGTTGCAGGATCTCCTCCAGCGGCGCTGTGCGCACTAATATGCTGGCCGGCGCATCGGGATTAACGATGGCGTAAGCCGGAGTGTCCCGCAGCGGATCGCGCAGGCGGATATAGAGGGTTTCACGCACGGGCAAAGTTTACGTTGCGGGGCATGGCGACGCTAATGGTCGGGTTTGCCGGTCGTCACTGGGCTCCCGTGCTGCGCGCATAAACCACCGACGCATTCCCCTGTTGTCGGTAGATATCGCTGTACAGCATCATGTGGTCGCTGCCGACCAGAATCTTCGCCTGCAACTGAAAATATTGGGTGTCGACACTGATATAACTGCTTTTGACATCAGCCGGCAGCAGCTCGTCTTTGCCGCTGTAGGCGTCCTCGACTTTCGGCAGCGGCGTTTTCACTCGGCTGTTGACGAAATCCTGCAGCTTGGCGGTATTCACATCGGCCGCTAGCGACAGCAGCACCGGCAGCGGCGCGGTGTTGATATTGATTGGGGTGCCGGTTGTCGGCAGCGCGGTGATGTAAGGCTCCAGGGCCTGATAAATCTGCGGTGTTACCCCCTCGACCGCCAGCAGTTCGCTGGGACTGCTCATCAACTGTTTCGAAGGCCGGTAAGGGATTGCCAGCGACAGGTAGTAGGTCGCGTCGACGATCGGAACACGACTGTTGTTGTCAACCGGCGAAGTTGAAATCCACTGCTGGACGGCAGCGCCGAGATCTGGAATGCCGGTCAGATCGACCCCGGGCAGATTGGCCAGCAACCGGCGAAACTGCTGCTGGTAGTACGTATCCGCCGTGCCGGTGGCGGCCAGATTGTTCAGATTGAAACGGCCCTGCAGATCGACCAGTTGACCACTCACCCCGCCACGGCCGAACGGCAGGTAGGTGACCGGCTGCGCCCAGGGATCACCCAGGCCGTCGACGTCCGGCTGTCCCGGCCGGCGTTTGAGCAGTCCGGCGATCCAGCTTTGCAGTCCTTCGGCATACCACCAGGCGGCTTCGGAGTCCTGTAGGTTTGCGGTACGCCGCAGGGCGATGCTGGTGGAGGTCATCAACGCAGTGGCGGCGATGCTGGCCAGTGCCACTACGAACAATGCGGTGATCAGGGCGATGCCACGCATTCCTCGGCGTTTGCGGGCGGCTGTCATCGCAGCGGATTGGTTGGCTGTATGGGGGTTACAACGGGGCTGTTCGACAGACTCGGTGTCTGCGGCAAACTGCCCGGCACACCGCCCGACAATCCATTGACATCCTGGAGGTTACCCGACGGGCGCGGCAGGCCATAGGAGAACAGCCAGCGCAGCTTACCCCAGTCGCTGGTCTGCATCGTCAACTCCACCGCATGGGGCGGCGGCGGTATACGGCCCGGACCGGCGCCCGCGGCAGCGCCGGAAGTGCCAGCGGACTGCAACGTCGACGGTGTCGGCCAACTGTCCTGCCACTGACCACTGGCGTCGAGAAAACGCCACTGCACTGCGTCAACATTTTTCAATAACAGCGTGTCGTCGGGCTGGGTGCGCGGGGCACGGTCCAGCACTGGCCAGGTGCGGCGCATCAACTGTTTCTTGTCGTCGTCGTAGAAGTAGCCGAGACGGCGTAGGGTCGAGCGGGGTAGGTTCAAGGGGTTGGGCCAGCCGGCGCGGGTGAAGGCGACGCGATGATCGATGCCGACGTATTGCAGCGCGAATTCGGCCTGGCCGTTATCGTCGAGGATCGACCGGTTGAGACCGTTCTGGAAATCGTCGCGCATGATCCAGTAGACCTTTTGCAGCATGCCGATTCTGTCCAGCGAGGTATCCAACTGTGCGCGCGTCTTCAATACCGTCGCCAGACCGCCGTAGGCCATTGCCGCCATCAGCGCGAAGATACCGATCACCACGATCATCTCCAGCAGCGTGAAACCGGCACTGCAACGTCGCCGATTTGGAGTCCGGCTCATGGCGCGGTCTGCCGGCCGTTGCTGGAGAGAAACGACTTTAAGCACCGTAACTCATTGATAACTATGGTTGTGGGCCCGTTTCTGATGTACAAATGAGTACAATTATAAACAAACAGTTACATACCAGTTTTTGGTACGAAGATCTGGTGCGTTGACGGCGTCCCGCCAGACTCTCTACCTGCGTGTCTTCGCCTTGCGTTTGAGTTCCGCTTTCATCCGCGTCAGCCGCTCGGGCGAGGCGCTTTTGAGGTCATCCAGCGTCAGTATTTTTTCTGCACGCATCTCACCCTGAGAGGCTGGCCGCGCTCAACTTCCAAGTGCAACATTCAATCGGAGAAAATGTTGCATGGGAAAATCATACACACACCTCAGTCTTGAAGACCGGGCAGTGA
>CAJDWY010000038.1_pt1 | contig 10591 bp, 8 predicted proteins | sample 7391751 | NCBI WGS metagenome assembly CAJDWY01 (sample SAMEA7055745, study PRJEB34461) | soil metagenome | biome: terrestrial ecosystem; feature: Peninsula; material: soil | place: Antarctica | collected 2016
CAACTCCGCCGGTAGTCGCTTGACGAGGAAAGGCAATACATCGGCACCGAAGGAGTAACCAATCAGGATGAATTTTTTCTGTTTCGATGCACTTTGGTAATGCCTCAGAATCCTGGCCAGATCCCGGGCAGCCTCATTCGGTGTGCGTGGAGTCCAGTAATAACGCAAGGAGTCCCAGCCAATCACCGGAATGCTACGTGCCGCCAGAGCGGCTGAAAGCGCTTTGTCCAGACCGGCCCAGCCGCCATCCCCGGTCAGCAGGATTGCCAGCATGATGGTGGCGACGTTGTACGCCAGCTGACCATCGTCGAAACGGATACCGAGACCGGCCTCGCCCAGCAGCAGGCCAAAGGCATAGGGGTCTTCGGTCTCCTGCTCAGCCTCGGGCCAGCCGATGCGCAGACGGTACGGGATCGATTCGGCGATACGTCCGGCATAGAGTCCGTCAGTACCGGCGGGCTGAAGTTCGGCCAGCGGCCGTCCATCATCTGCAGCGATCACCCGAACCCACTCGGCGCCGGGCAAAAATGCGCGCACCACGGTGCCCTGCGCGTCCTGGTGTGGCCCCAGCAGGGCGAAAGGATCGCCGACGGCCACGCCCGTATCTTGAGCTGAAGTCTCAGTCGAATTTTTGACTTTATGCATTCTTGGTTTGATCCTGGACCAGAGTATCGGCGATGTCCGCCAAGCCGCGCAGCGGAACGTCGAGCCAGCCGGGTCGGTTGGCAGCTTCATAGGCGACTTCATAGGCCGCTTTTTCAAGCGTGAACAAGGTGATCAACGCAGTCTGGGCGTCGGCGTCCTGCCAACGATGCGGTATTTTGACGGCGTCGACGTAGGCCGCCACCAGCGCCTCCGCCGACACCTGTCGAAACCGCGCCACCAGTACTTCGCGGCTGCGATGCTGGACTTCGGTGGCCTCGCTGTCTTTGTTCCTGAGCGCCACAGCAGCGGCGTAACCGAAGGAGCGCAACATCCCGGCAACGTCGCGCAAGGGACTGTTGAGTGCTCTGCGTTCAATCAGCGGCCGCGCGGGTTCACCTTCAAAATCGATGATGAAGGCGTCGCCCTGGGAAACCAGAATCTGGCCCAGATGCAGATCGCCGTGTACACGGATACGCAACGAACCGGCGCCGCGTGCCGCCAAACTGCTCACCGCTTTATGCAGTACCTGGCGTTGCCCCAACAGCCTGTGTACCCGCTTGCGCTCCTCTGCATCTTCGATCCGAGCCGTGCTTTTGAGCAGATCGAGCGCCTCATCCAGTCGCTGCTGCACCGCGTGGCTTTTTTGGTCGTCGCTTGCGGAGCGAACGCGACATCATCGCTGGGCTGCGCCAGGACGTTGTGCATCTCACCGATGCGACGCCCCAGCACGGTGGCAAACTGCGCGAACTCCTGTAACGCGTCGGTCTGTTGGCTCGAGTGCTCCGGTTGTTCACTGCCGCCAGCGCTGCGCAGCGCGCGCTCAAGCATGTTCTGCGTCCACTGCCAAGCGTCGCCCTGATTGTGCGTGAACGACTGCACCACCATCAGCACATAAGGTGTACCCGAGGCGCTCACACGGACGACTTCACCCAGCAGCGGAGCGATATTGGCGAAGCCGCGCTCCGTCAGCACGCGCCCCATCTCGGCTTCGGGATGCTGGCCGCCACTGATATGACGGATCAGTTTGACGATAATGCGATCGCCGATCACCAGCGAGCTGTTGGACTGCTCGACCGACAACCAGCGAACCTCGGCATCGGCAGGCAGTTCGATCTCGGCCAGTTGGATGGTCGGGATAAAACGCAGTTCGCCGTCGTCCACCGGCAGCGTGGCGTCCTCGCGCAGCAGATCAAGGACGCGCTGCGCCAGCGCGCCGATGGAGAAAGCGTCGGTGAGCCAACCCATGTGGCGCCCGCGGCGGACGCGTGCCAATGCGAGTTGGCGCGGACGCACGGCGGTTTCGTCGTCCGGCAATTCTGCCAGCGGCAGCAGGTAGCGCTCCGTGCCCTGATCGCTGGTCACTTCGACCTCGCTCAGGATCAACGCCGGCCCCGCGCCGGGCAGTGCGGTGGCCTGGTCGATGCGCACCTCAAGCCGCCTGGCCTGCTTTACCGCGAACCAGCGTCGCTTGGGCAGGTAATCGGGCAGCACTTCACGTTCCAGCGTCGTCCGCGAAGGATTCGAGAGAATTTCGGTCAGATTCTTGCGCACCACCAGCGTGATGTAATCGGGCAGCGGCTCGGGCAGCGGTGCGTGCCAGCTCGGCAGGCGCGTGCTGGACGCCAGCAGAAACCAGAAAAACCCGAAGGGCGGCAATGTCAGCAGATAGGGCAACACGCCGATGGGTGGAAACACGGCACCGCCGATCATTTCGATCGGCACCCGTTCGGCAAATGCGGTGAGGTCCAGTTCCACCGCCTGCGCCATCCGCGAGACATTGGCGACGCACAGGATGGTCTGCGCTTCGCCATCGGCATCGGTGTGCTCGCGCAGGTAAGCGAGGATGGTGCGATTATTGGGCTTGAGCAGCTTCAGTTGGCCGCGGCCGAACGCATGATGCATGCGGCGGATACTCAACATGCGCCGCATCCAGTTCAGCAGCGAGTGTTCATCGTGCGCCTGGGCTTCGACATTGATCGAGGCGTAGCCGTAGAGCGGATCCATGATCGGCGGCAGCACCAGCGCAGCGGGATCGGCGCGCGAGAAGCCGCCGTTGCGGTCTGGCGACCACTGCATCGGCGTGCGCACCCCGTCGCGGTCGCCCAGGTGGATGTTGTCGCCCATGCCGATTTCGTCACCGTAGTAGATCACCGGTGTACCCGGCATCGACAGCAGCAGCGAGTTGAGCAGTTCGATGCGGCGGCGGTCGCATTCCATCAGCGGCGCCAGCCGCCGCCGGATGCCGAGATTGAGACGGGCGCGGTGATCGCTGGCGTACTTCTCCCACAGATAATCGCGCTCGCTGTCGGTGACCATCTCCAGCGTCAGCTCGTCGTGATTGCGCAGAAATATGGCCCACTGACAATTGGCGGGGATATCCGGTGTCTGCCGCAAAATATCGGTGATGGGATAACGGTCTTCCTGCGCCAGTGCCATGTAGATGCGCGGCATCAGCGGGAAGTTAAACGCCATATGGCATTCGTCGCCATCGCCGAAGTATTCCTGCGTGTCTTCGGGCCACTGATTGGCTTCGGCCAGTAGCATCCGGCCGGGATAGTGCCGGTCGATCTCGGCGCGGATGCGTTTGAGAACGGCGTGCGTCTCAGGCAGATTCTCGTTGTTGGTGCCGTCACGCTCGACCAGGTAAGGTACCGCGTCCAGACGCAGACCATCGATTCCCAGATCGAGCCAGAAACGCATCGCTGAGAGTATCGCCTTGAGCACCTGCGGGTTGTCGAAGTTGAGATCCGGCTGATGCGAATAGAAGCGATGCCAGTAGTAGGCGCCCGCTTCGGCATCGTAGGTCCAGTTCGATTTTTCGGTGTCGATGAAAATGATGCGGGTGCCAGCGTAACGCGTGTCGGTGTCAGACCAGACGTAATAGTCGCGAGCCTTGCTGCCGGCCTTGGCGCGGCGTGCGCGCTGAAACCAGGGATGCTGGTCGGAGGTGTGGTTGATCACCAGCTCGGTGATGACGCGTAAGCCGCGTCGATGCGCCTCGGCGATGAACTTGCGCGCGTCCGACAGACGACCGTAGTCGGGATTGACACCACGGTAGTCGGCGATGTCATAGCCGTCGTCGCGCAGCGGTGAGGGGTAGAACGGCAGCAGCCAGACGGTGTTGACGCCCAACTCGGCGATGTAATCGAGCTTGTCGATCAGGCCGGCAAAATCGCCGATGCCATCGCCGTTGGCGTCGTAGAACGATTTGACGTGCAACTGATAGATGACGGCGTCCTTGTACCACAGCGGGTCGTCGACGATGCGCTGGGCGGCGTTTTTTTTTGTCACGGCTTAATCCTCGACAAGCGCAGGCGCAAGATCGCGAACGGCAACTCGTGCGGATGAAAAAACCAGTTCTGGACTTTGCCGCGCCAGATCAGGAGATTGCCGCGCAGCAGGTCTTCGACTTCGATCACGTCATCCTCGGCCAAGCCGAATGCTTCAAGTGGAATTTCGAAATGGGTTTCCTGGCTCTGGTGTGGGTCCAGGCTGACACCGACCATGATGAAGTTGCTCCGATCGGGCGTGCTCTTGGTGTAGAGCAGCACCTGCGGATTCCAGGCGGCAAGAAAGCGCAGGCCCAGATGCGACTGCAGTGCCGGGTTATCGCGACGGATGCGGTTGAGCAGGGCGATCTCGTGGATGATGTTGCCGGGCGCGGTCCAGTCGCGTGGGCGCAGCTGGTATTTTTCGGAGTCCAGGTATTCCTCGCGCCCCGGCAGCGGCGCCGATTCACACAGCTCGAAACCGCTGTAGATGCCCCATAGGCCGGACAGCGTTGCGGCCAACGCGGCACGGATCAAAAACCCGGCACGACCCGAAATCTGCAAGAAGTACGGGTTGATGTCCGGTGTGTTGACGAAGAAATGGGGGCGGTAGAAATCCGCCGCCGGCGGTGCGGTCAGCTCGGTCAGATAGTCTTCCAGTTCCTTGCGGGTATTGCGCCAGGTGAAATAGGTGTAGCTCTGCGAAAAACCGATCTGCGCCAGCCGGTACATCATCGCGGGGGTGGTGAACGCTTCGGCCAGGAACAGGGCGCCCGGATGGCGCTTGCGGATGTCGGCGATCAGCCATTGCCAGAACGGCAGCGGCTTGGTGTGCGGGTTGTCGACCCGGAATATCTTCACGCCTTCGCCGATCCAGTACAGCAGAACGTCGCGCAGTGCCAGCCACAGCGAGGTTTGCGCGCCTTCGGCGTAGAAATTCAGATTGACGATGTCTTCGTATTTTTTGGGTGGATTCTCGGCGTAGCGGATGCTGCCGTCGGGTCGATGGAAAAACCATTCGGGATGCTCACCGACCCACGGATGATCGGGCGAGCACTGCAGCGCGAAATCCATCGCTAGTTCCAGCCCCTGTGTCTGGCAGGCGACGCGCAGTCGGCGGAAAGCGTCGATACCGCCTAAATCGGGATGCACGCTGCAGTGACCACCCGACTGCGCACCGATGGCGTAGGGGCTGCCGGGGTCGGCGGCGCTCGCTGTAACGGCGTTGTTCGGGCCTTTGCGGTGGGTGAGGCCGATCGGATGAATCGGCGGCAGATAGAGCACGTCGAAACCCATCGCCACCAGCGCTGGCAGCCGTGCGATGACGTCGTCGAGCGTACCGTGCCGTCCTGCGTCGTGCGTCTGCGAGCGCGGGAACAGTTCGTACCAGCTCGCATAACCGGCCGCACAACGCTCGATGTCCAGCGGCAGCGGCTTGGGCAGGCCTGTGAAAAAGGGCCGCGTTTCGTTTCCCGCCATCGCCGTGCGCACTTCATCGGACAGCAGGATTGCGGCCGCGGCCGCGTCGTCCAGTCCATCCAGCTTCTGCTCGATGGCGGTGATGCAGGCGCGTGCTGAATCGCTGCATTGAGCCATTGCCGCCTTCATCAACTGCCGGCCTTCGGTGATCTCCAGGCTGATCGCCACGCCAGCGCGGAACTTTTTGCCGAGTTCGTCGCAGTAGCTGCCCCAGCGGTCCAGCCAAGCTTCGATGGTAAAGCGATACGCACCCGGCTGTGTGGGCACAAACCAGGCGCGCCAGCGATCATTGCCCAGCGGTAGCATGGCCACAGTCTGCATGTGTTCGTCGCCGACACCCCACCGCAGTCGTGCAGCGAGCTGGTCGTGGCCGTCTATGAAGATGGTGGCTTCGACGACGACCGCCTGACCACTCACGCCTTTTGCGGGAAACCGACCTTCATCGACACGGGGCGAAACCGCGTCGATGACAATGCGGGGTGCCGCCATCGCCTCGCTCAGCTTCGCGTTCCCGCAGGACGCTGGTTTAGGGCTCATCGAGGTAGCATCTCCGTCGTCACCAGCGCTGACGGCATCCCGACAAACGCAATGATGACGCCCGCGAAGCTCATGGAAACATTCGGTACGTTGGGCTCTTGGCCGCCGAATTCCACTTTGAGATGCTTCGAACGGACCAACTCCTCGACCTCCTCAGCGTGCTCCTCGGGCACGTCGACCAGCATCAGGATCTCGCCGCGCTTGATCGCATCCTCGAATTTTTTCGGTTCGCGATTGGGCACATTCACTCCGATTGTGCCTCCAACGCAGGTGCCAAAACTCCCGCCACCCAGCACGCCCGCAACGATGCCACCGCCCAGCACCAAACCTGCCGACGGGACAGCCACCGCAATCAGCCCCGCGACCATGCCGACGATGGCGCCGTAGCCAATGTCGTGTGCGGCTTCCTCCTTGAGGTCGCTGGTCTCCAATAGTATGGCGTCAGGCATATCTTCGAGTGGGGTGCCGCCTCGCGGCTGCCCGCCGCACGGATGGCGGCGTCGTAGCCGTCGCCCGACTTGATCTCCTTCTCAAAGATGGTGGGATTGGAGGTCAGGCCGCGCGGGCCGAAGCGCTCGGTGTAGTCAGCCAGCGTGCCGTCGCGCAGCATGGCGCGGGTGATGTTGTCCATCCAAGGACTCACGCCGAGCTCCTGCAGTTGTTTGGCGGGGTTGTTCATTTATTATGCTCCTTGGTTTTTTGATCGCGCTCCCGTCTGCCTCGCTGTGCTGGCACTGCTACGAGCCGTGCAATCCGACAGGCAAAAGTGAACAAAGAGGCCTCAGCTTAGACTTGAGGCAGCCATCAAAGTTCAGTCGCGGCCCTAACGCAACGTCTTGGAAAATCCCCTGCCATGCTTTAATCCAGCGGTTGCATAAAAGCGGAAACGACCGCGGTTTTGCCGTGCTGCATCATACGATGATGCAGGTTGAACATGACGATCAGCATACCGATCACCACCAGCCGCACGGTGACGCTGAAGAACAACCGCAACAACTTCCACACCAGCAGCGTCCGTGCTCGTAACGGGCGAAAACCGCGTTGCCACCGCTGGTTCTATGTCCGTCTTTTCAAGGGTGTATCGGTAGGGCCATCCTTGCCGCGAGGTCGGCCATGATCCAGATAGTGCCGGCCACCATGATGAACAGCAACATCCCCGAGAACAGGATCAGTTGCAGGTCTTCACGCTTCTGTTTGAAGCCGATGTGCAGGAAGAAATGAAAGTGGACGACCATTTGCACCAGCGCAAAAGCGCCGATCGTGACGAATAAGGACGAACGCGGCATGACTTTCCAGTGCACCAACGCAAACGGCACCACGGTCAACATCAGCGCGAGACCGACGCCCCAGACATAGGAGCGAAATTCCCGGCGTTCCTGCTGTTTGAGGTCTGCTGTACCGATGCTGTCGTGCGTAGGTTCGTTCATGTCAGCCCCGCGAGGTAAACCACCGTGAAAATCGCGATCCAGACAATGTCGAGGAAATGCCAGAACAACGCCAGCCGCATGATGCCGAGTTTGGTTCTGGTATCCAGTCCGTAGCGTGCGATCTGCCCGATCATGCAGACCAGCCAGATACTGGCGCCAGTGACGTGCAGTCCGTGCAGCGGCACCAGATCGAAGAAGGCGGACAAAAAGCCGCTGCGCTCGGGCGAGCCGCCCTTGGCGAACATGGTCAGGAAGTCGTGCGTTTCGAAGCCCAGAAAAGCCGCGCCCAGCAGCAATGTCACGATGAGCCACGTGACCAATCGCGGCACACTGTGCTTGTACTTCAGCGCCAGCGATGCCATGCCGAAGGTGAAGCTGCTGGCCAGCAGCAGTAGGGTTTCGGTGAACGCACTGTTGATGTCGTAAAGGTCCTTGGGCCCGGGACCACCGGCGGTGGCATGCACCGAGGTCACGTAGGTGGCGAACACCATCCCGAACAGGATGGCGTCGCTCATCAGGAACACCCAGAAACCGAACATCGTGGTCTGAACGGCGTCGTCGTCCTTGCCGTGATCGGCGCCCAGATTCAGACCGGGATACTTGAAGGATTCTTCGCTCATGGCGACGCCCCATTGGCCTCGTGCTGGGCCAGCCCCGTGTTGGCCGGCACGGTTTCCACGGCGCGCGACACGGCGGTGGCACGGGCCACGGCGTCAAGCCAGTGCTGGTGTTCTTTCCTTACCTCATCCGCGCTGATGATGCGGGTGGTGTCGCGCGCGAAGCCGCGAATGACCATGCTCGCAACCGCGGCCGCGAAAGACAGGATCACCAGCCACCAGATATGCCAGACCAGCCCGAAGGCGAGGAAGAAGCCGATTGCCGCGACCGCTGGGCCCATGGCGCAGTTTTTCGGCAGTTCGATATCCGTGTAAGCCGCTGGCGGTTTGAAGGCCGTACCTTCCTCCTTGGCCATGGTGAATGCATCGCGGCCCTTCACAACGGGGATCACGGCGAAATTGTATTCCGGCGCCGGCGCGGCGTTGGCCCATTCCAGGCTGCGACCATCCCATGGATCGCCGGGAAACACGCGATTGTCGTTACGATCCCTGATCGACACCCAGAGCTGCCATGCGAGTGCCAACAGCGCGACAACCAGCACAACGGCGCCAACAAAGGCCACGATTTCCAACGGCACGTAGGTGGGTTGCGCATAGGCCACGCTGCGGCGTGGCAGGCCCATGAGGCCCAATGCGTACAGCGGGAAGAACGCCAGCATGAAGCCGACGATCCAGCACAACGCGGAAATCATGCCCCAGCGCTCGTTGAGACGGAAGCCGAACGCCTTGGGAAACCAGAAATGATAGCCCGCGATCAGGCCGAACAGCACGCCGGGAATGATGACGTTGTGGAAATGCGCCACCAGGAACACGGTGTTGTGCACCTGGTAATCGATACTTGGGTTGGCCAGCAGGATGCCGGTCATGCCGCCCAGTACGAACAGCAGGATAAAGCCGATCAAATAGACCATGGGCACCGTAAAGCGTACCCGGCCGCGAAACATCGTCAGCATCCAGTCGTATATCTTCACCCCGGTCGGTATGCCGATCAGCATCGAGGCGATGCCGAACACCGCATTGATGTTGGCACTCTGGCCCATGGTGAAATAGTGGTGCAGCCACACGGTGAACGACAGGAGCGCGATGGCCATGGTTGCCATCACCAGCGACCGGTAGCCGAACAGCACCTTGCCGGAGAACGTTGAAGCGATCTCCGAATAGATGCCAAAGGACGGCATGATGAGGATGTAGACCTCCGGATGCCCGAACAACCAGAACAGATTGGCGAAATTCATCATGTTGCCGCCAAGCGCGTTGGTGAAGAAGTGGAAGCCGAGGTAGCGGTCCAGCGCCAGTTGCGCCATGGCCACGGTCAGCGGCGGCATCGCGAAGATCATCATGATCGACGTAACCAATGCGGTCCACGTGAACAACGGCATGTGCATCAGCTTCATGCCTGGGCACCGTTCCTTGTAGACGGTGACGGCGAAATTGATGCCGGCAAAGGTCGATCCCAGCCCCGACAACATCAACGCCCAAATCCAGTAATCCGGTCCGACGCCGGGGCTAAAATTGGCTTCCGTGTACGGGGGATAACCAAACCAGCCGCCGGTCGAAAACTTGCCGAGCACCAGCGAAACCATCACCAGCGCGGCGCCGGCCGCGGTCAGCCCCAGGCTGATGGAATTGAGCACGGGGAAGGACACATCCCGTGCACCGATCTGTTGCGGCATTACATAGTTGATGATGCCGATGAGAAACGGCATCGCCATGAAGAAGATCATGATCGTGCCGTGGGTGCTGAACAGTTGCGCAAAATGGTCGGGCGAAAGAAAGCCGCCGTGGAGACCATCGGCCTGCTGCAACCGCATCAGCAGTGCCTCTATCAGTGCCCGCGCCATCATCACGAATGCGATCACGATGTACATGATGCCGATCTTCTTGTGATCGACGCTGGTCACCCACTCCCACAACACACGCCACTTGCGGTAGCGGGTGATCAGCGCGAACGTGACCACTGCGCCGATGACGACCAGGCTAGCGGCGAAACCGCCGATGCTGCCGTTAATCAGGTTTTCCTTGGTGGGGTGCTGCACCATGTTCCAGAACGGCAGCGAGGACCACTGCAGCCGTCCCAACGGGTGTTGAAAAATGTCGTCGGCGCTCATGGCTGTTTCTCCGTGATCCGCGTGACGGATTTTCCGCCGGCTTTAGCCGAAGTGTTTGTGTTGACCTGCGGGCTCGCGGCCAGCGCGACCGGAGTTCCGTCCATGGTCGCCTTGATCACCTCGGGATACAGCGACTTGCTCACGCCGGTGAAATACACGTTGCCATCCATGGATTCGGCCCCCGGCAGGACGGTGATCAAATCGCTGCGCGTCGCGCGCCGCGAGATGATCTTCAAGGTCTGCGCATTGAGCGGAATGCCGTGCGCGCGCACTTTGTTCACCCACGCCTTGAACTCCGCAGGCGTCATCGCGACTGCGGCGAATTTCTGTTGGTGAAAGCCGTCGCCGTTGTACATGGTGTTCTCGCCCAGCGAGCGGCCGGGCTTGCTCGCTTCCAGATTGAGCTGCGTGTCCATGCCGCCCATTGCATAGATCTGGCTGCCCAGCGCCGGAATGAAAAACGATTGCATCACCGTGGCCGAAGTCAGGTGCATCGACAACGGGCGCCC
>CAJDWY010000052.1_pt1 | contig 10493 bp, 8 predicted proteins | sample 7391751 | NCBI WGS metagenome assembly CAJDWY01 (sample SAMEA7055745, study PRJEB34461) | soil metagenome | biome: terrestrial ecosystem; feature: Peninsula; material: soil | place: Antarctica | collected 2016
GAGAAAAACAGTATGAGCAAGCGAATAGGTTTAGTCGGCTGGCGCGGCATGGTCGGCTCGGTATTGATGCAGCGGATGCAGGAGGAAGGCGACTTCGCGCTGGTGGAGCCGTATTTCTTCAGCACCTCCAATGTCGGCGGAGTGGGGCCGAAGATCGACGGCGTTGAGGCGCCTGCACTGCTGGACGCGATGAGCATCGACGCACTCAAGAACATGGATGTGATCATCACCTGTCAGGGCGGTGACTACAGCGACCAGATGCATCCAAAACTGCGCGCGGCCGGCTGGAACGGCTACTGGATCGACGCCGCTTCGGCGCTGCGCATGCAAGACGACGCGGTGATCATTCTCGACCCGGTTAATCGCAAGGTGATTGATCGGGCGCTGGAAGGCGGTGTCAAGGATTACATCGGCGGCAACTGCACGGTGTCGCTGATGCTGATGGCGGTCGGCGCCTTGTTCGAGGCCGGGCTGGTGGAGTGGATCAGCGCCATGACCTACCAGGCCGCCAGCGGCGCGGGCGCGCAGAACATGCGTGAGTTGATTGCGCAGATGGGTGCGTTCAATCAAGCGGTGACGGCTGAACTTGCGGACCCGGCCGCGGCCATTCTGGAGATTGACCGCAAGGTTGCGGCGGCTCAACGTGCGGCCGAGTTTCCCGTCCAACACTTCGGCGTGCCGTTGGCGGGTTCCTTGATCCCTTACGTCGACAAACAGCTCGACAACGGCCAGTCGAAGGAAGAATGGAAGGCGCAGGCCGAGGCCAACAAGATTCTCGGCAACGCCGTGCCGGTGCCGGTGGACGGCGTCTGCGTACGGGTGGGCGCGATGCGCTGTCACTCGCAGGCGCTGACCATCAAGCTCACCCGCGACGTGCCGATCGAGGAAATCGAGCGACTGATACGCGGGCATAACGACTGGACCCGCGTGGTGCCCAATACCCGCGAGGCGTCGATGCGGGACCTGACCCCGACGGCGGTGACCGGCACGCTCGACATCGCGGTCGGCCGCTTGCGCAAGCTCAACATGGGGTCGCAGTATCTGGGCGTCTTTACGGTCGGCGATCAACTGTTGTGGGGCGCGGCCGAACCGTTGCGGCGTATGCTGCGCATCCTCTTACAGGCGTCCGATTGATCGATGTCCAGAACTTTTGACGTCGCCGTAGCCGGCGCGCGCGGCCTGGTCGACGCGGAAATCCTCAAACTGCTACTGCAGCGGAAATTCCCGATCGGCAAAGTCCATGCGCTGGGATCGGCGGAGGCGGTCGGCGAATTCGTCGAGTTCGGCGACGACGAACTGCAGGTGCAGGATCTAGCCGACTTCGACTTCTCCGGCATACAGGTCGCGCTGTTTGCGCTCGACGCCGACAGCGCATCCCTGTACGTGTCGCGCGCCGCGGAAGCGGGCTGTGTGGTGATCGACAACAGTCTGTTTTTCCGCGATGAAGCGGATGTGCCGCTGGTGGTCCCCGCCGTCAACGTTCAAGCCATCGATGGCTACCCGCGGCGGCGTATCCTCGCCAGCCCCAGTGCCAGCGTCGTGCAGATGCTGCTTGCGCTGAAGCCGATCTACGACGCCGCCGGTATTGTCCGCGTCAGTGTCGCCACCTATCAACCGGTTTCGGGCAATGGGCAGCTGGCCATCGACGAACTCGTGCGCCAGTCGATTCAGGCGCTGAACGGGCAGGGTGTCGACGATTTTCGCATCTATCCCCGACCCATCGCTTTCAATGCGCTGCCGCAGAGCGATGCCTTCTCTGCCGACGGCGATACCCTCGAAGAAAAGGCCCTGTCGTCGGAAACCCGCAAAATTCTCGGCGACGGCAGTATCAGCATCAGCGCTACGGCGGTGCGGGTGCCGGTTTTTCACGGCAGCTCGCAGGCACTGCACATCGAGACCTGCGACAAGATCACGGCGCGACAGGCGTGCGTACTGTTGCGGCAGGCGTCGGGTGTGCGGTTGATGGATGGGGATCATGGCAACGCCTATCCAACCGCCGTCACTGATGCGGCGCAGGAAGATGCCGTGTTCGTCGGCCGGGTCCGCGAGGATGCCTCCAACCCGCTGGGTTTGAAGCTCTGGACGGTGGCCGACGATATTCGTACGACGACAGCGCTCAACGGCGTACAGATTGCGGAAATCCTGATTCGCGACCATCTCTGAGCCGAAGTTGCGGCTTTGTGTTTGTCTAAGAAGCTGCACTAAGCTATAACTTTCGTGTGTAAAAGCGCTTACGGGCGTAAGTTCAGATGTTTTGTAGCTTGATTCACAAGGCTGTGCAGAACAGCCAAGGGAGTATCCAATGGCGCGCAAAAATCGCTTTCGGTTAAGCCTGTTGTGGGGGCTGGCGATGATGCTGGCGGCAGGCCCGGTGCTGGCGCTGGGGTTGGGGAATATCCAGGTCAAATCGCATCTGGATGAGCTGTTCTCGGCGGTAATTCCGCTCAGCGTCGGCTCGCCGTCGGATCTGAATGGTCTGAGTGTCTCGCTCGGCAGTGCTGCCGCGTTCCGTCACGCCGGCATCGAAGCGACGGACGCGCTGTCCACGCTCCACTTCACGGTCCAGACGCAAGGTAGTCAATCGGTGGTCGTGGTCAACAGCGATAAACCAATCCGTGAACCGTTCCTCAACTTTCTGGTGCAGGTACAGTGGAATGGCGGCACCCTGTTGCGCGAATACACGGTATTGATGAACCCGCCCGACCTCAGCGTCCGGCTATCGCCCACCCCGGCTGCAGCTGAGGTGAGTCCTGCGTCGTCCGCGGCGGCGCAACCCAGACCAGAATCTGTCGCCAGGCCGGTGCCCAAACTCAGGCCCGCAACTTCTGCCATGGGTCAATCCGCTGCCACTGCTGCCACTGCTGCCACTGCTGCCACTGCGATACAGGCTCGGGAAGCTGCGTCTGGCAACCACATCGCGGACGGCAGTCGTTACGGCCCGGTTAAATCCCAGGAGATATTCTGGAGTATCGCCACGCGCGCGCGGCCGGATGCAGCGGTCAGCCTGTATCAGGTGCTGTGGTCGATCTACGATGCCAACCGCAGCGCGTTCAATCACGGCCGTTTCGACGGTTTGATGGAAGGCAGCACGCTGGACATCCCGTCGGCTGCCCGCATGCGCGCCGTCTCCGAGACAGATGCCAAGGCGCGTATTCAGGCTCTGCGCAGCGGTCAGGAGCAGTCCGCCGTGACCGGGCCGGTGACGCCGTCTCCGGTAACTGCGGCTCCCTCCGCGACGCCGGGTGCAGCCAAAGAAACGTCGGTGAACAGCCCCGAGGCCGCACCGACTGTCGCGCCCCCAGTTTCGACAAATGCCGCGTCTACCGCCGCTGCATCCTTCTCATCGAAGAGTGTCCTGGCACAGGGCAAGGCGTCGCAACTGGCAGCTCGGACGACACCACCAGGAGCGGAACTGGCAATCGCGGGTCCGGCGGCCGCTTCGTCGGTAGTCGAAGCGGGTACTGCACCGGTGACCGCGGCGTCGGCGACTGCGCCGGCAGAACCAACGACGGCAAAAAAACCTGTCGGCAAAACCACTCCAACACCGACTAAAACGACCGTTACGCGGCGTCCGCCGTCGGCCCATCAAGCCGACTTTTTGCAACGCTGGCGCTTACCGTTGCTGGGGTTACTGGCGGTGTTGCTGTTGCTCGCCCTGTTATTGCGCAAGCGTCGGAACCGTTCCGGTACCGATGATGGTTTCGTCCCGCCGGTGAGGCCACCGATTGGGCCCACGGCGACGCCGGCCAAGAGCACGGCAGATATTTCTTTCCCCAATGATGTCCCGTCATCCGGGCTGGGCGCCGGCGGCGCGGCGGCGCTGGCCGGGGTGGCCGGCGCTGCCGCGGTGGAAGCGGCGGCGTCGAGCGGGACCGGATCTAGGCGGACTGCCATACGCAATGACGACGAAAGTTTTGATCGCACCTCCGATGGTGATGCTCAGACCTTGAATGTGGGCACCAACAATAGAGACGATCCACTGGCCGAAGCCGATTTTCATCTCGCCTACGGCTTCTACGACGAGGCGATTCAATTGCTGAAGAACGCACTGGTGCAGACGCCTCAACGCACGGATCTGAAGCTGAAACTGGCGGAGTGCTACGCAGCGGCAGACAAGCCGGTCGAATATCAGGAGTTGGCCGAGGAGTTGCGGCCGCAGATTTCGCCCGAACAATGGAGCCGTCTCGCCGAGCAAGGACGCAAGCTGTGTCCGGGGGTGGCTCTGTTCGAAGCGTCTGAACAGTTCGCCTCGACTCCTGCTCGCGATGTAGCCGCTGCAGCCGGGTCTGAGTCTGCTGGACATAATGATATTTCTGCCCCGCAACAGACTCCGGGCGACAATATCATCGATTTCGAGCCGTCGCAGATAGAACCTGCGCCTAAGTCGACACCACCGCCGACGGTGACAAAAACTCCGGTTCCAGGCGACTCCCATGGTTGGGTTGCGGTTCCCGATCTCAACGATTTCGACAACTCCGGTACACGCCCGACGGCGGTGGATGACAACCGGGTGGATTTCAACCTTGATGCGATTGATCTGTCAGAACCGGACGAAGCGGGTATCAAGCCGGCCTGGACCGCACCCATGGTTGAAGACCGTCCGGCGGCTGAAGAGCCTTTTGCAACTCAAGAACATTCTGCGGCCGGCGACGACGAATTTGCCACCAAGCTGGATCTGGCACGGGCGTATTCCGACATGGGCGACAATGACGCGGCGCGCAGCCTGCTTGAGGAAGTCGTGCAGGGCGGCAACGCCGGACAAAAGCACGAAGCGGAGGCGCTGGCGCGAAAGCTCGGTGATTGATTCGACGATGGCGCAGGCGATAGTCGGCGTCGGCACTTGGACACCGGCAGTATCGCGATCACTGAAACGGATTTGTTGATGTTGCACGGATGACGCGCTGGGCGGCTGCAATCGAATACGCGGGTAGTGCTTATCAGGGTTGGCAGCGGCAGCCTGATCGGCCCAGTGTGCAGGCGGCACTGGAGGTCGGGCTATCCGGGGTCGCCGCGCATCCGTTGCGGGTCGTGGCCGCAGGGCGAACCGATGCCGGCGTGCATGCCTGTGGGCAGGTGATCCATTTCGATTCCGAGGCACCGCGCAGTGAGCTGTCCTGGGTGTTGGGGACCAACAGCCATTTGCCGGACGATATCAGTCTGTGTTGGGTGCGAGCGGTCCCCTCCGATTTTCACGCCCGATACTCGGCTTTTGGTCGCCGCTACCGTTACGTGGTGCATAATCGGCGGGCGCGCTCGGCATTGTTGAATCGGCGCGCCATCAGGGTGGTGTTGCCACTGGATGAGACGTGCATGCACGCCGCGGCCCAGGCCCTGCTCGGTCTGCACGATTTCTCCGCCTTTCGTGCCGCCGGGTGCCAGTCACGCACACCGATCCGTCAATTGACCGACGCACGGGTCTGGCGTAAAGGCGACTTCGTGGTGCTGGACCTCCGTGCCAACGCTTTTCTTCACCATATGGTGCGCAACATCATGGGCAGCTTGATCGAAATCGGCGTGGGACGACAATCTGTGAGCTGGGCCGCTGAACTGCTGGCAGGCCGCGACCGCAATGCTGCGGGGGCGACCGCGCCGGCCTGCGGGCTGTATTTCGTCGGCCCGGAATACCCGCCGCAATTCGATCTGCCAGATCCCCCCGAGCCTTGGTTCCCGGCATGACCGCTTGCCGTGTCGTGCGCACCCGCATCAAGTTCTGTGGCATGCGCCGCGAGGAGGACCTGCGACTGGCGGTGCGGCTGGGCGTGGACGCCATCGGCTTCGTCTGCGTGCCAGGACTCCCACGTTGTGTGGATCTGCCCGTCGTCGCGCCGCTGCGGCGGCAACTGCCCCCTTTTGTCGCTTGCGTGGCGCTGTTACGCAACCCGACGCGCGCAGTAGTCGAAACCGTGATGGAGGTGCTGAAGCCGGATCTGTTGCAGTTCCACGGCGAGGAACCGGCCGAGTTTTGTCGGCAGTTCGGTGTGCCGTACCTGAAGGCGATAGCGATGGGGGCGGCACCACCACGTCCCGAATTGCTGGCGTCATACAGCGATGCCTCGGCGCTGCTGCTGGATGGTCATCGACCCGGGGAATTGGGCGGGCAGGGCAAAGCGTTCAACTGGCGCGGTAGTGGTTTGGACGTCGCACAGCCGCTGATCCTGGCGGGTGGGTTGGTGCCGGAGAATGTTGGGGAGGCCATCGTGCAGTTCCGCCCTTATGCGGTGGACGTCAGCAGCGGCGTCGAAGCAGACCCCCGCGCGGCACCGACGATCAAGGATTCTGGCAAAATGGCAGCCTTCATCGTCGCGGTGCGCCGTGCCGATGCCGCTCACGCCGACCTGCAAGACCGATGACCGGACCCACCTTACCCGATGCTCGCGGCCACTTCGGTCCGTATGGCGGCCGCTTCGTCGCCGAGACCTTGATGGAGCCGCTGCGCCAGCTTGAAGAGGCTTATGCGCGGCTGAAAGACGATCCGGCCTTCCGCGCCGAGCTGGACCGCGATCTCAAAGACTACGTCGGTCGGCCCTCACCGTTGTATCCGGCCGAGCGGTTGACCGCAAAATGGGGTGGGGCGCAAATCTATCTAAAGCGCGAGGATCTCAACCATACTGGCGCGCACAAGATCAACAACACGGTGGGCCAGGCACTGCTGGCCAGGGCACTGGGCAAGACTCGCATCATCGCCGAAACCGGTGCCGGCCAACATGGCGTGGCGACGGCCACGGTGGCCGCGCGGCTGGGGCTGAAATGCGTGATCTACATGGGGGCCGAGGATGTACAGCGGCAGTCGCCCAACGTGTTTCGCATGAAGTTGCTGGGCGCCGAAGTGGTGCCCGTCAACAGTGGGACGAAGACCTTGAAGGACGCACTCAACGAAGCGCTGCGCGACTGGGTTGCCAATGTCGACGATACTTTTTACATCATCGGCACCGTTGCCGGGCCACATCCTTATCCGATGCTGGTGCGCGACTTCAACGCCGTCGTCGGCCGTGAAGTGTTGCAACAATCGCAAGAGATGCTGGGCCGCTTGCCGGATGCGCTGGTGGCCTGCGTCGGCGGCGGTTCCAATGCCATCGGTCTGTTCTATGCGTTCATTGAACACGCTGCGGTGAAAATGTTCGGCGTCGAAGCCGGCGGAGATGGTATCGAAACCGGGCGCCACGCCGCGCCGCTGACGGCTGGACGGCCCGGCGTGCTGCACGGCAACCGCACTTACATTATGGCCGACGACGACGGCCAGATTCTCGGTACGCACTCGATCTCCGCGGGTCTCGACTATCCCGGCGTCGGCCCCGAACACGCCTGGCTCAAGGACTCGGGCCGCGTGCAGTACGTCGCCATCAACGACGACGAGGCGCTGGCCGCGTTCCACGAGTTGACACGCGTCGAAGGCATCATCCCGGCGTTGGAATCCGCGCACGCGTTGGCCTATGCGAAGAAGCTGGCGCCACAGATGGCGCACGATCAATTCATTGTCGTCAATCTCTCGGGACGCGGCGACAAGGATATTTTCACCATCGCCAAGTTGGAAGGGATCGAACTTTAGATCCGCACCTCCAGACCGCCGCCAATCCAATCCTCATGTCTCGTTTGAAGCAGACTCTGCAGCAGTTGCACGATCAACAACGCAAAGCGTTGATCCCCTACATCACCGTCGGTGATCCACACCCTGATGCAACCGTCGGATTGATGCACGCGTTGGTGCGCGGTGGCGCCAACGTGCTCGAATTAGGCGTGCCATTCTCCGATCCGATGGCCGATGGCCCGGTGATTCAACGGGCCTGCGAGCGCGCGCTGCGCCATGGCACCAGCCTGCGCCGCACTTTGGAGATGGTCGCGGAGTTCCGTCGCGATGACGCCATCACGCCCGTCGTGCTGATGGGTTACCTGAATCCGATCGAAACCTGGGGCGTGGAGGTCTTCGCGCAACGCGTACAGACGGCCGGCGTTGACGGCGTGTTGGTGGTCGATCTGCCCGTCGAAGAGGCGGCGGAGCTGAGCCAGTGCATGAAAGCGCGAAATCTAGACTGCATATTTCTGCTGGCGCCGACCAGCGACGACACCCGTATTGCGGCGATTGCGCGCGAAGCCAGCGGCTACCTCTACTATGTATCGCTAAAGGGTGTGACTGGTTCCGACCGCATCGATGTCGATAGCGTCGCTGCCAAGTTGGCGCAAATCCGCAAACACACGAGGCTACCTGTGGCGGTTGGCTTTGGCATCCGCGATGCGGCCACGGCCGCCCAGGTTGGAGCCGTCGCGGATGCCGTAATCGTCGGCAGCATGCTGGTCTCCGAGATCGAGCGCGGTCAGGATGCGCCCGCCGAATTGCCGCAGCGTCTGGAACGGAAATTGCGCACGCTTCGCAACGCGCTCGATTCGTTAGATTGAGGCCCTCACCATGAGCTGGCTCGACAAGATTTCCGGATCGCGATTGCTGTCTGACGGCGCGCGCCGCAAGAGCGTGCCCGAAGGTCTGTGGACCAAGTGTCAGACCTGCCAGTCGGTGCTGTACCGCGCCGAATTGGAGCGGACGCTGGGCGTCTGTCCCAAGTGCGGGACCCATCGCGCGATTGAGGCGCGCAAGGACACCGAAGAAGAAGATGCGTTGATCGTGATGCGGGGACGGTTGCTGGGCTTGCCATTGGTTGCGACTGCGTTTGAATTCGGTTTCATGGGCGGTTCGATGGGCAGCGTCGTCGGCGAACGCTTCGTGCGCGCGGTCAACGCCTGCCTCAAACACGGCGAACCGCTGGTGTGTTTTGCCGCTTCCGGCGGTGCGCGCATGCAGGAGTCCCTGTTTTCCCTGCTGCAGATGGCCAAGACCAGTGCCGCGCTGGCGAAACTGGCCGAACGCGGTTTACCGTTCATCTCGGTATTGACCCATCCGACCATGGGCGGCGTGTCGGCGTCGCTGGCGATGCTGGGCGACATTCAGATCGCCGAACCGCATGCCTTGATCGGCTTTGCCGGGCCGCGTGTGATCGAACAGACCGTGCGCCAAAAATTGCCGGAAGGCTTCCAGCGCGCCGAATTTTTGCTGGAAAAAGGCGCCATCGACATGATCGTCGACCGCCGCGAACTGCGTGATCGCATCTATCGCCTGCTGACGATGATGACGCCCTTTACGGCGGCCTCCGTCGTTGACGCGCACTGAGTCGCCACGCCCACAAGCCGGCTGGCAACTGGCCGACTGGCTGACCTGGCAAGAGCGGCTCAATCCACGCCAGATAGAACTTGGGCTGGATCGCACGCGTGAAGTCGCGCAGCGGCTGCAGTTACTGCGCGGCATTGGCGGCGGCGATCTACCGGGCAGCGGGATATCGCGTCGGCTGCTACACCTCGCCGCATCTGCTGCGTTACAACGAGCGTATCGTCCTCGCCGGCGAGACGGTTGCAGACGGCGCTTTATGCGAGGCTTTCGCGGCAATCGAGACGGCGCGTCGCGAGGTTCCGCTGACCTATTTCGAATCCGGCACACTGGCGGCGCTGTGGCTGTTCCGCCGCGCCGAAATCGACGTGCAGGTGCTGGAAGTTGGTCTTGGCGGACGGCTCGATGCAGTCAACATTGTCGATGCCGATTGCGCGCTGCTGACCAACATCGGTTTGGACCATACCGACTGGCTGGGGCCAGATCGGGAGTCGATCGGGCGCGAGAAGGCGGGCATTTTCCGTCACGGTCGACCGGCTGTCTGCGTAGATCCGCAACTGCCGCTGAGCGTGTCGTCGGCCGCCGCGCAATTGAACATCGACCTGCGCAGACTCGATATCGATTTCAGTTATACGCGGCAAGCTGCGGAATGGAGTTGGCGGGGCCGCGACGGCAGCTACCCACAACTGCCGCTGCCGGGATTGCCGGGCGAGATCCAGTTGCGCAACGCCGCCGGTGTCCTGGCAGTGATCGAGGCGCTGCAAAGGGTGCGCCCGGTGAACCAGGCTGCCATTGCCGAAGGATTGCGTGAGCTGGCGTTGCCGGGACGTCTGCAGCGCCATGCAGATCTGCTGCTGGATGTCGCTCACAACGCCGAGGCAGCGCAGACCCTGGTCAATTATTTGCGTGCCCAACCCGCATCACTAGCGCCGCGGTGCCTGGTGCTGGGCATGTTGGCGGGCAAGCCGGTGGAAGCGGTGGGGGCACTGTTGTCGCCCTGGTTCGAGCGCCTGTACGCGGCCGGTCTGCCGCCGCCCCGCGGACTTTCGGGCGTCGACCTGCAGCAACGGCTGGCCGTCGTTGGCATCGCTGCCGAGGTTTGCGCGGATGTCCCGACCGCTTTGTCGGCCGCGCGTATTCATAACGCGGGCGCTGCGCCGATTATGGTGTGCGGTTCCTTTTTGACGGTCGCTGCGGCACTCTGTTGCGCATGAATATCGTTTTGCGCAATCGTCTGGTCGGTCTCGCCATCGTCCTGATCGTCGTGTTTCTGCTGAGCTGGCTGATTCCCCGGCATCAATCGGTTCAGGATGAGCACTCCATCCCGGTGTCGGCGATACCG
>CAJDWY010000022.1_pt1 | contig 10399 bp, 8 predicted proteins | sample 7391751 | NCBI WGS metagenome assembly CAJDWY01 (sample SAMEA7055745, study PRJEB34461) | soil metagenome | biome: terrestrial ecosystem; feature: Peninsula; material: soil | place: Antarctica | collected 2016
TTCCGAGCACCAGAGCACAGCACACCCGCTCACGCTCTACGCCGCCACCAAAAAAGCCAATGAGATGATGGCGCACAGTTATGCTCACCTCTACGGCATTGCCAGCACCGGCCTGCGCTTCTTCACCGTCTATGGCCCTTGGGGCCGGCCGGACATGGCACTGTTTCTGTTCACCCAGGCGATCCTCGCCGGTGAGTCCATCAAGGTCTTCAACCATGGCCACCATCGGCGCAGCTTCACCTACATCGACGACATCGTCGAAGGCGTGGTGCGCGTACTTGATGCTCCGTCAGCGCAAGACCCGGATTGGAACAGCGACGCACCAGATCCGGCCAGCAGTGGCGTCGCGCCGTATCGCATCTACAACATCGGCAATGAACAGACGGTGGAGTTGCTGCGCTACATCGAAGTGCTGGAGCAGTGTCTCGGCAAGAAGGCAAAGATGGACTTGCTGCCGTTGCAGCCCGGCGACGTCCCCGACACCGAAGCAGACATCTCCGAACTGATACAGCGGATCAACTACCGTCCCCAGGTGTCAGTGGAGCAAGGCGTAGCCCGTTTTGTTCGTTGGTATCGACAGTATTACGCGCCATCAGCAGCGTAACTCTGCTGCGCCTTCACGGGCATGACGAATGTTTAGAGGCACCCTGAATACCGAGCCCGACTGATCGACTCGTCATTGCGAGCGCAGCGTGGCAATCTCGTTACCCAGACGGTGAGGCACGAGATTGCCGCGTCGCCTTCGGCTCCTCGCAATGACGGGGCCAAGGGCGCCGCTAAACACAGGCTCTATTGTTGCCGGACATCGGGCCGCAAGCGTCCATGTCCACGTCATGGGTCAGACCTTAATAGACGCGCTTCGCGGGCGGCACCGACTGGGCCTCGTCGTCCATCGGCTCCACGTGCACCGGGCGATAGTCGATCTCCACCTCGGTCTCGCCGCGGCGCCAGGCCAACGTATGTTTCATCCAGTTGATGTCGTCACGCTCGGGATAGTCCTCATGGGCGTGGGCGCCGCGCGATTCCTTGCGATTCTGCGCGGAAGCCATCGTCATCAGTGCATTGGCGAGCAGGTTCTCCAACTCCAGCGTCTCGGCCAGATCGGAGTTCCAGATCAGCGAACTATCGGTGACGTGCACGTCGCGGAACGATTCGATCACCTTGTTGAGTTCGGCGCGGCCTTCGTCCAGCGTTTCCTGCGTGCGAAACACACCGACGTGGGCCTGCATGGTTTTCTGCATGTGGAGCCGGATTTTGGCGGTTGACAGTTTGCCGTTTTGGGCGTGCCGCAAGCGGTCGAAACGCGCCAGCGCCTTGTCCTCGGAATCCTTGTGGATGGTCTTGTGCAGACCGCCGGGCTTGACGATCTCGGCGCAGCGCAGCGCGGCGGCGCGGCCGAACACCACCAGATCGAGCAGCGAGTTTGAGCCGAGGCGATTGCCGCCGTGCACCGACACGCAGCCCGCTTCGCCCACCGCCATCAGGCCCCGGATGACGTGATCGGGATCGCCGTCTTTGAGAGTGACGACTTCGCCGTGATAGTTGGTCGGGATACCGCCCATGTTGTAGTGCGCCGTCGGCAACACCGGGATCGGTTCCTTGGTGGCGTCGACGCCGGAGAAAATCCGCGCGGTTTCGGTAATGCCGGGCAGGCGCAGATGCAGCACCTCTGGCCCGAGTTGTTCGAGGTGCAGCAGTAGGTGATCCTTGTCGGGGCCGACACCGCGGCCTTCGCGGATCTCAATGGTCATGGCGCGGCTGACGACGTCGCGGCTGGCCAGGTCCTTGGTGTGCGGCGCATAGCGCTCCATGAAGCGCTCATTCTCGGAGTTGGTCAGATAGCCACCTTCGCCGCGGCTGCCCTCGGTGATCAGGCAACCCGCGCCGTAGATGCCGGTGGGGTGGAACTGCACGAACTCCATGTCCTGCATTGCCAGACCGGCGCGCACCGCCATGCCGCCGCCGTCGCCTGTACAGGTGTGGGCACCGGTACAAGAAAAAAACGCCCGGCCGTAGCCGCCGGTGGCGAGAATTACCTGCTGCGCACGGAAGCGGTGCAGTTCGCCGGTGGACAGATCCCAGGCTAGTACGCCGCAAAAGCCGCCGTCGCTATCCGTCAGCAGGTCGATGGCGAAGTATTCGATGAAGAACTCGGCCTTGGCTTTCAGCGACTGCTGATACAGCGTATGCAGGATGGCGTGACCGGTACGATCGGCGGCAGCGCAGGTGCGGTGGGCGGTCCCTTCGCCATAGTTGGTGGTCATGCCGCCGAACGGACGTTGGTAGATATGACCATCCTCGGTACGCGAGAACGGCACGCCATAGTGTTCCAGCTCGACGATCGCCGGAATCGCCTCGCGCGTCATGTACTCGATCGCATCCTGGTCGCCGAGCCAGTCGCCGCCCTTGATGGTGTCGTACATGTGATAACGCCAGTCGTCGTGCCCCATGTTGCCCAGCGCGGCGGCGATGCCACCCTGCGCGGCGACCGTATGGCTGCGGGTCGGGAACACCTTGGTGATGTTGGCCGTCTTCAGGCCGGCCTCGGCCAGGCCCAGGGTGGCGCGCAGGCCGCCGCCGCCGGCGCCGACCACGATCACGTCGTAGTGGTGATTGATGATGTTGTATTCCGTCATGTCTTCTAGCCTCCCAACGCAACTTTGAGCACCGCGAAAATCGCGGCAACACCCAACACCGCATGTGCGACCTTGACCCGTAACTGCAGAACCAGCTTGACCGGCTCGCTGCCCACGTAATCCTCGACCACCACCTGCACGCCCAGCATCGAGGAGATCTGCAGGCGGCGATACGGCCCCAACATGAACGTCGAAAGCGGGTATCTGGGCATTGACGGTTTCGCGGACATGGCCGATTCCTTGAAGTCCCTGGACGCTGTAATGTCGCCTCAACCGCTACGGCTAGAAATCGATACAGCGGCCGTTCTTTTCCCAGTCTCCGTAGCGCGTGGGCTCCAACCCATCGCGACGGCCACCGTACTCACGCGGCAGCGGCTTGGACTCGGGTTTTACGGCCTCATCGGACGCGCCTGCCGGAGCGTCATTCGAAATCTGGGGCTCGTGCCCGGACTTGTCTGATTCAGGCGTAGACTGCATGGCTTGAGGCGTGTCCATTTCGATGCTGCATTGTGTCAAATCTCGCTTCCTTGCGCTACCGACTCCGATACCGTCACCGATTACCACATTCATGAACCTAAACTTCATTCCTGCAACCGCAGGCGCCCACGTCGTCTGCGGCGAAATCGTCCACTTCGGCAATCCGCACGACGAAGCCCATGCAGCGATCAACGGCAGCATCGTCGCCCCACTCGGCCACCTCGCACTGTTGCGTGCCGCGGGCGCTGACGCCGACGGCTTCCTACAGGGGCAACTCAGCAACGATCTGCGCAAACTGACCGCTGGTCACGCTCAAATGACCTCTTACAGCAACCCCAAAGGACGCATGCTGGCCGTGTTCCATCTCAGCCGCGACCCGCAGGGCGCGGTGTTGATGGAGGTGCATCGCAGTGTTGCGGAAAGCGCATTAAAACGCCTGAAGATGTTCGTGCTGCGCGCCAAGGTCGACCTGCAGGACATCAGCGCAGACACCGCCGCCTTGGGATTGGCAGGGCCCGATGCGGAATCCATCCTGCGCGGCTTGGGGCTGCCGACACCGGCCGCAACCGATGCCGTCGAAATTCACGACGATATCCAGATCACCCGTCGCCCGGCAGTCGCCACCCGCTTCACACTGCGCGCTTCGCCGACGAAATTGTCGGAGCTCTGGCCCCAGCTGACGCAGCAGGCACGCCCGGCAGGCACGGCGGCCTGGCGGTTGTTGGACATCGAGGCCGGCGTGGCGGTGGTCTATCCCGAAACGCAGGAGCATTTCGTCGCTCAGATGGCCAATCTCGAGCAGCGCGGCGGCATCAGTTTCGACAAGGGCTGCTACACCGGCCAGGAAGTGATCGCACGGCTGCACTATCTGGGCGCCCTCAAGCGGCGGCTGTTTGTGGCGCAGGCCGATGCGGAAGCAATCGCACCCGGTACCGCGATCCACGCCGAAGGTGGAGACCAAACTGTCGGCGAAGTCGTCGACGCAGCACCCGCTGCCCAAAACGGGGCCCAGCGGTTGTCCTTCGTGCTGCAACTCGCGCACACCGGCTCGATATTGCGGATCGGCAGCCCCGATGGCGCGACGCTGTCGCAGGTGGCCGCCGCCGATTAGAGACGTACGCTGGCGAAAGATTAACCACAGATTACACGGAGGTCAAAAACGAAAATAATTCGGTGAAATCTGTGCAGTCTATGGTTAGGCTTTTCCAGCCGTAGACTCGGAAATGAGTTCGGCTTCCAACGTGGCCAGTCGCTGTGGCGTACCGATATCCCCCCAACGCCCATCGTAAAACTCGCCCGCAAGCCGCCCTTGATTGAGCGCGCGCCGCCATAACGGCAGGATCGGAAACGCGTCGTTCGGGCAGTCCTCGAACAGGGCCGGGCGCTGCACCGACAAACCCGAAAACGTCCAGCGCGGTTCGGCATCCACAATGCGGCCGTGACTCAAACCGAAATCACCTTGCGGATGATGTTCGGGATTGGACACCAGCAGCAGGTGCGCCAGATCGTCAGACGCCAGTATGGCTGCGACATCCATCAACCGCGCCAGCGGATAGTCGCACCAGACGTCGCCGTTGATCAACAGAAACGGCGCGTCACCCAGCAGCTGCAGCGCGTTCGACACGCCGCCACCGGTCTCCAGCGCCGGCCAACCTTCGCGGGAATAACGGATGCGCAGACCGAAGCGGGCACCGTCGCCCAGCGCCGCTTCGATGCATTCGCCGAGCCAGCCAAGGTTGATGACAACCTCGCGCGCACCGGCCTCGGCCAGGCGTCGCAAGTGCCGCTCGATCAAGGGTTCGCCGGCAACCGGGATCAGCGCTTTGGGCAGAGTATCGGTGCGCGGGCGGAAACGTTCTCCTCGCCCCGCCGCTAGCAACATCGCCTTCACGTCAGAGCTACCTCTGCGGTAGCACATACCGCTCGAACAGCGCCAGCAGCGGCGCCAGCTCGGCGTAGCGGGGCAGCACGTCCATCGCGTAACGCACAAAGCGTGGCGTGTCGGCAAGATATTTCGGCTTGCCGTCGCGGTACTGGATGCGCGCGAAAATCCCCAGCACTTTCAAATGACGTTGTAGACCGATCCAGTCGCAGTCGCGCCGAAACTGCGCCCACGGCGGCACCGGCACACCGGCACGGCCAGCAGCGGCGTGATACTGCCGCAACCAACCGTCGACGCGTGCGGCCGGCCAGGACACAAAGGCGTCCTTGAACAGGCAGATCGGGTCGTAGGCCAGCGGTCCGTACACCGCGTCCTGAAAATCCAGCACCCCCGGATTGGGTTGGCTCAGCATCAGATTGCGCGGCATGTAGTCGCGGTGTACATAGACCCTCGGCTGCGCCAGTGCCGCCTCAACCAGCGGGGCGAACACCCGCTGCAGGTTTCCGCGTACATCGGCATCCAGCTCGACGCCCAGATGGCGTTGCAGATACCAGTCAGGGAACAGCGCCAGCTCGCGCTGCAGCAGCGGCGCGTCATAGACGGGCAACACCCCGGGTTGGCTGGCCAGCTGCCAGGCGATCAGCGCTCCGATGGCATCGGTGAACAGAGCGTCGACATCGCTGGCCCCGAGGCCTTCGAGATAAGTGTGAGTCCCCAGATCGCTCAACAACAGATACCCCCGGCCCAGATCCTGTGCCAGAACTTCAGGGACATGCAGACCGGCCTCGCGCATCAGCGCGCCGACCTGCAGGAACGACCGGCAGTCTTCCTGCTGCGGCGGCGCATCCATCACGATCCAGGAGCGATGGGCGACGCTGATGCGGAAATAGCGACGGAAGCTGGCGTCGGCCGAGGCCGGCGCAAACCCCGCCTGCACCAGACCCAGGCACGCGAGCGCCCAGTCACGGGCACTCGCGGCGCGCGCGTCGAGCGACAGGGTGGACGGGTCGATCACGGACTATTGAACCGACTCATAAACAGGAGCGACCACTTTAGTTGGCGTTGAGCCCGCACAAAGACACGGGTGGGCCGGTTCAGTAACTCAACAAAGCTCTGTTCTATTGATGCGATCACACTGAGTCTGCTCATTGCCTATACACTCGAGTCTGGGGTTATCTGTGACTACGGGCTAAGTGCCGCACCAATAAGGGCGGCGGGGTGGTTACGCAGTGTAACGAAGCTCAGCGATGGTTTGCACCGAAGCCGCGCAATCCCGATACTTGTCGGATTGAAGGGGACCCTGTCGCTTGCGCCCTACACCTGAACGCACGCTGCGCTACAGCGCAGCCCTGCTTTTGCTGACTTTCGCAATCGGCGCCGAGGCTGCGGTATCTTCCTGTCCGCAGCTCCAATACAGCAACGCTTTCTCGCCAGCCTCCAACGATCAGCATGTGGTGATCCTGGCCGACCATGCCAGCGGCAACCTCGACAACAGCGGTCTGTCCACGCTCAACGGCTCGGTGCATGTCAGCCAGAACGGGCGGGAATTCTCAACCAGTGAACTGGATTACGACGGCGCTACCCAGCATCTGCTGGTGAACAATGAATCGCTGTTTCGCGATCCGCACTTCATCATCAGGAGCGGTACCGCAGATTTCGATCTCAACCGTCAAAGCGGCATCTTCACGCAGACTCAGTTCACGCTGCGGCAGCGCAACAGCCGCGGCAGCGCCGCGCGCATCAGCGTGGCTAGTTCGGGCAAGGCCGAACTGGATCACGCCGAATACACCACCTGCGCACCGGGCGACCAGGCTTGGGTACTGCAGGCCAGCAGCATCAAGCTCAGCCAGGCCGACGGGTTGGGCACTGCACGCAACGCCGTGCTGCGCTTTCAGGGCGTGCCGCTGCTGTACCTGCCCTACTTTCAGTTTCCGATCGATGCACGCCGCACTACCGGCCTGCTGTTCCCGACCATCGGCCAAAGCGGCAAGACCGGGTTCGACGCACGCATCCCGCTGTACCTGAATCTGGCGCCGAATTTCGACGACACCTTCACCCCGCGTCTGATGACCCGGCGCGGCATTCAACTCGGTAACAATTTCCGTTATCTGCTGGATCGCAATACCGGATCGTTCTATTACCAGTACCTGAATCACGACCAAGACACCGGCCACGAGCGCAGCTTCATCCAGCTACAGCAGCACGGTCTGCTCAGTGATCGGTTGGGATTGGACGTGAACTTCGCCCAGGTCAGCGACATCAATTACTTCGACGACTTCGGCGGCGCCTACAGCGACAGCAACCTGGCCGATTCCTCCACCCCCTATCTGCCGCGCGGCGCCAAACTGACCTATCACGGTCCCTCGCCTTACACCATTCAACTGCTCGCCGAGAGTTACCAGCCACTGTCGATCATCAGCGACCCCAACAACGAACCCTACACGCGCCTGCCGGAATTGACCTTCGCCGGTATCACCAGCAACACTCTCCACGGCATCCGCGCCGGCATCGGCAGTTCGGCGACCAACTTCGAGCGCAAGGCATCGATCCAGGGTCAGCGTCTTTATCTCGATCCCTACTTGCGCTGGGACGTGGATCACACTGGCTGGTATGCCTCCAGCCGTATCGACGGCACCTACACGCGTTATGCGTTGTCCGGCCCGCTCAACGGCCTGCCACAGAATCCACAACGGTTGCTGCCCGAGTACAGCCTGGGGGGCGGCTTGAAGTTTGAACGCCTCACCGATCATGGATCGCTGCAGACGCTCGAACCACAACTGTTCTATCTGTACGTGCCTTACCGGAACCAGAATGATCTGCCGATCTTCGACAGCGGCCTGCCCGATTTCGATTTTCCCGAGCTGTTTGCGCGCAACCGCTATACCGGTGAGGACCGTATCGCCGATGCCAACCAGCTCACCAGCGTGCTCACCACGCGTCTGATCGATCCGGTCACCGGGCTGGTCACGCTAAGTGCCAGTATCGGTCAGATCTACCGTTTCGTCGCACCCAAGGTTGAATTTCCGGGCACCGAGCTGCCTAGTGCCGGCTCTTCCGACTACGTCGGCAGCATCGATTACCGGCTGTCGCGACACTGGGACACGCAAAGTACCGTGCAGTGGTCGTCTGCCGGTAACCGCTTCACGCGTGGATCCGCGGCGCTGCGCTACCATGGCGAGCACCAGCAGCGCTTCGACATCGCCTATCGTTACCGTCAGGGGTTGTTCAATCAAGCAGATGTGAGTTTCGTCGCGCCCCTCTACGACCGCTGGCATGTCGCCGGTCGCCTGATCTACTCGATCCGCGACGCGAACTCACTGGAAGCCTTCGGTGGCGTCGAGTACGAAACCTGCTGTTGGGCCATCCGCGGCGGGGTGCGCCGCTACATCTCCAGCGTCAATGGAAATTTCAGCGTTGGCACGTTCCTGCAGTTCACCCTCAAGGGCCTGACCAGTATCGGCAGCGGCTGGGCCAACCTGCTGCCGCTCGACGACACCAACCTGAGCTCCCTCAATCGCCGTCACTGAAACTGAAGCGGTCCGCCGGTTTTGCGTCCCGGCGGCATGATAGGCTAGGAACCCGCAAGATGCCCTCACAACGTTTCATGAAATCCCGTGTTTTCCCCTTGGCCTGCTTGCTGGCCGGTCTTGCCTGCTGCGTCTCGATAGGCGTTCAGGCGCAAAACCCCGCGGCGGTCACGCAAAATACGCCTGCCAGCGCCGGCAGCACGGCGGCGGAAGGCAATGCCAGCGAGGGGGCGGCTCCACAGGTGCTCAGTCGTATCGTCGCCGTCGTCAACGGCGGCGTCATCCTGCAAAGCGAACTGGAGCGGGCGATCCGCATCACCCAGGGACGGTTGCGCGAGCGCGGGATCAAACCGCCGGCGGCGGAAGCCCTGCAGAGTCAGGTGCTGGAGCAACTGATCCTGACCCACATCCAGACCCAGCGTGCCGGGCAGGCCGGGATCAAGGTCAACGATACCGAATTGAACGAGGCGGTCGAACGGATCGCAGCCCAGAACAAGCTGACCGTGCCACAGTTTGCGGCCGCACTGCAGCACGACGGTATCGATTTCTCCTCCGTACGGAATCAGATTCGCGACGAAATCATGGTTCACCAGTTGCGGCAGAAGGAAGTCGACCAGCACATCGTCGTCACCGATCAGGACATCAACCTATTCCTGGCAGATCATGCCAATACCGACAATGCCACCGAATACCGCCTGTCCCACATCCTCGTTGCCCTCCCCGAGAACGCAGACGAAAAAACCCGCGCAGCGGCCAAAGCCAAGGCTGAAGGCCTGCTTAAACAACTGCGAAGCGGCGCCGATTTCGCGCAACTCGCCATTGCGCATTCCGATGGCCAGACTGCGTTGCAGGGCGGCGATCTCGGCTGGCGCAAGGGGCCGGATCTACCCACCATGTTCGCCGACCTCGTGCCGACCCTGAAGCTGCACCAGATCAGCGACGTGATCGAAGGTCCCAACGGCTACAACATCATCGAACTCGCCGACAAGCGATCCGCCGGCAACCGTCAGACCGTGGTCGAGACCCATGCCAAGCACATCCTGCTGGCCCCCAACGCGCTGTACGACGCAGCGGCCACCAAGGCACTCGCCCAGAAGCTCTACGGGGAACTGCTCAAAAATGGTACAAAATTTGCCACATTAGCCCAACAATACTCCGACGACTCCGGCTCCAAGAACAGCGGCGGCGATCTCGGCTGGCACCCCCCCGGCATGTTCGTGCCGGCATTCCAGAGCGAGATCGACAACCTCAAGCCCGGCCAACTCAGCAAACCGTTTCAGACCCAGTTCGGTTGGCATATCGCCGAGGTGCTGGGTCGACGCACCCGCGACATCACCGACGAGATGAAACGCGCTCGCGCGCGTCAGGCCATCACCCAGCGCCGCGAAGAGCAGGGCTACCAGAGCTGGCTGCGCCGCCTGCGCGGCGACGCCTATGTTGAAACCCGCCTCAAGCCCAGCACGCTCACCGACGCCGACGCCGACGCCGCCCAGAGTGGCCCTGCGCCCGGCTCTTGAACATGAATCCGCCGCGCCTGTGGCTGACCACCGGTGAGCCAGCGGGTGTCGGCCCCGAACTGGCGCTGGATTTCGCCCGCGTGCCGCTGGACGCGGAACTGGTACTGGTTGGCGATCCGGATCTGCTTCGCGAGCGCGCTGACGTACTCGGCCAGCGCATCAGCATTGAACTGTGGCAGGACGGATGCCCGGCACAGCCGGAGTCAGGGCGGCTCTGGGTCAGGCCGGTACCGCTGCGAATTGCCTCCCGCGTCGGCCAACCGGACCCACGCAATGCCGATTACGTGCTCGACACCTTGCGCATAGCCGCCGACGCCTGTCGCAACGGCCAGGCTGACGCGATGGTGACGGCACCCGTGC
>CAJDWY010000024.1_pt1 | contig 10364 bp, 11 predicted proteins | sample 7391751 | NCBI WGS metagenome assembly CAJDWY01 (sample SAMEA7055745, study PRJEB34461) | soil metagenome | biome: terrestrial ecosystem; feature: Peninsula; material: soil | place: Antarctica | collected 2016
GCGATAGGATCGCTTGACTGGCTTTTGTGCGCCGTGTCAGAGCGCTATGCTGCGGCTATCCACGCCGGAAACGGCTGTTTCTGGATGGACACTAGTTAACCGTGCGGCTGTTCTCGCCCAGCAGCAGCATGGCCGTGCCCAGCACGGTCTCCTTGCTGTCGTGGGTGGCCGCGCCGGTGCGGAGATTCTTGCCGATCTGCACCTGGGCCACGTCGCCGACCTTGATCGGAGCACTGTCGCGGGTGGCGATGACCACATCGGCGATCTGCCGCGTGTCCATCAACTGGCCGGGGATGCGTACCAGCGCCTGCTCGCCGTTGCGTTCGATGTAGCCGGCGCCACCTGGTACTGCTTGGCATACCCGCCAATCGAATTGACTTCGGACACGCCCGGCACCTGCAACAACTGCGGACGGATGGTCCAGTCCTGCACGCTGCGCAGATCGGTGGCCGTATACGGCCTGCCGTCGGGTTTGCGCGCGCCCGGCTCGGCATCGACCGTGTACAGGTAGATCTCGCCCAGCCCCGTCGACACCGGCCCCATGGTCGGCTCGATACCAAGCGGCAGACTGCTACGAATCTCCTGCAGGCGCTCGTTGACGAGTTGCCGTGTGAAGTAGACGTCGGTTCCGTCCTTGAAAATCACCGTGACCTGCGACAGGCCGTAAGTTGAGATCGAGCGCTTGCTCTCCAGCCCCTTCATGCCCGCCATCGAGAACTCGATGGGGAACGTCACGCGCTGCTCCACCTCCAGCGGTGTGTAGCCCGGCGCACGGGTGTTGATCTGCACCTGGACGTTGGTGATGTCCGGCACCGCGTCAATCGGCAGGCGTTTGTATTCGACCCAGCCCAGGGCGACAAAACCAGCCACCAGCACCATCACCAACCAGCGATTGCGGATGGCGGCGTCGATCAGCCGCGCGATCATGTCCGGTCTCTGGTGTCGCGGATGCGGAGGACCGCTTCGAGGTGTTCGATCATGATCGTGCCGGCGACAGCGGTCACTTCGTCATCCTCACAGACAACCACCAGCAGACGTTGCGGGTGATACAGGAGACCGTCCTGGCCGAAGGCGTAAGACCGCCGGCACCACAACCGTGACCGTCAAGCACGGTGAAGCCGGGAAAGCACGGCAACTCGTGCAAGGCCGCGATCACCTCGCCCATCCGATGCGTCTTGATATACGCGCAGACCTTTTTCATGTCAGTCCTCCCCGCCTTCGGTCTTCAACAGATCGGCCTTGATCAGGTAGCTGTTGTCCGCCGCGTAGTGCGTGCCGGCGGGCAGGCCGGACGTAATCTCCAGCGCTTGCGCATCGCGCAGGCCGACCTCGACCGGCCTGGGTTTGAAGCCGCCCTCGACCTGCGTGAACACCACAGCCTTGCCGTCGAACTGCTGCAGCGCCTGCGGCACCACCGTGACCGGGGCATCGACCTCGGCCACCACCACCGCGCCAGTGATGAACTGCCCCGGCACCCAGCGACCGGCGCGGTTATCCAGGGTGGCGCGAGCCACCACGCTCTGCGAATCGACCGCGCCGACCGGCGCCACATAATCGAGTTTGGCTTCAGTCTGAACATCTCCGTAAACACCGCGAATGTGCACCGGCATGCCGCCGCGTACCTGACCGAGATCGCGCGCGAACACCTGGAACTCGGCCCACACCGTGTTCAGGTCGCTGACCACCATCAGCAGGCGGCTGGAGTCCACCGCCTCGCCGGGATTGACGTGCCGCTCCAGCACGGTGCCTGCCAGCGGCGACCGGATGGCATAAGGCGCCAGGCTATCGCTGGACTCGATCGACAGCAGCAGATCGCCTTTACCTATTTTCTGCCCCGGCTCGTGCATGACCTTGCGCACCAGGCCGGAATAGCGCGCACGCAGCTGCTGCGTGCGCTAGGCATCGAGCTTGATTGCGCCGTAGACCGTCAGGTTCTGGCGCAGGTGTGCCGGGCCGGCTTCAAGCACGCGGATGCCGGCGCGCTCGGCCGCGTCCGGCGACATCTGTGCCTGCGGCGCGGCCGGGCGCGCCGCAGCTGGCACCGAGCCTGCGGCCTTCGGCTCAACCGCTGCCGACGGCGATTGGGAACAACTGGTCAGCAACGCCAGCAACAGCACGGCCGCCATCGGGTGGATTGGGAATCGGATCTTCATCGGTTGGCTCCATCGAGGGACGTTGCAGGGCTGCGCTCCGGCAGTGGGGCAACCACGGGTTCGGCGGACAGGCGTTCGAGTTCGGCATCCAGCCGATGCGCGTCGGCTTGCGCGGCAATGGCCTCGGCGCGCAGCGCGATCACCTGACGCTGTGCGTCGAGCAAATCCAGAAATGAGAAGCGGCCGCAGCCGTAGCCGCGTTCGATGAGCTTCAGCGCTTGATCGGCTTGCGAGACGGCGGTATCGAGCAGACTCGCGGCACGGCCGCGCGCCTGCTGGTCGGCTCGGTACAGGCCGTAGAGCACCGTGCGGATACGCAGCCAGGCGGCGGCGCGCTCAGCCTGTGTCTCGTCGATGCGCGCACGCGCGGCGGCGATGTTGCCCTGGTTGCGGTCAAACAGCGTCAGCGGCAGGCGCAAGGACGCCACCAGACCGTAGTCGGGGTTGCCACTGGTGGCGCCATGCTCCAGGCGGCGCAGACCGGCACTGACGGTCAGGTCCGGTACCGCCTGGGCTTGGGCCAGCCGCAGCTCGGCCTGACGCAGCCGCGACTCAGCGGCGAAACGCGCCAGTTGCGGACTGCGCTCCACGGCGGCGGCGAACGCCGCGAAGCCCTGCAGCGACGGCAGTACCGACAAATCAGCGCTGACGCTGCCGAAATCCGGTGCTGCATCGCCCCACAGTGCCGCCAGCGCGATCCGCGCCGCATCCAGATCGCCGGCCGCGCGCTGTGCGTCGATCTGCGCGCGGGTCATAGCCACCTGCGCGCGGTTGACTTCGGCACTGGAAGTAGCGCCGGCACGCACGCGGCGCTTGACCGTGGTCAGCGTCTGCCTGGCCAGATCAATGCTGCGCTGTGCCAGTGCCACCCGCGCCTGCGCCTCGGCGACATCGGTGTAGCGTCGCACGGTTTCCACCAGCACCTCGAGACGGGCGACGGCATAGTCGGCCTCGACGCCACCGGCCGCCGCAGCGGCGACATCGACGCGTTTATCGATCTTGCCGCCCAGCGGGATCAGTTGCGACAGGCTCAGCGTGGTCTGCAGCGCCTGCACGCCGCGCTCGACGCCGCTACCGGCGAAATCCTCGAACTCGGCGCTCAGCTCGGGGTTGGGATAAAGACCGGCCTGCAGCTGCTGCGCCTCGGCGCCGCGACGGCGCGGCGGGTAGACGGCGAGATCAGGGCTGCGCGTCAGCGCACGGCTCAACGCCTGCGACAGGGTGATGCGCTCCACCGTAGTCTGCTGCGCGTGCAGCGGCGCAGCCAGACCCAGACAGAGAATGGCGAGCGCGGCCGGGCCGCGCCAGTACAAACGGAACATGAGATGCCTCCGGTAGCTCCGGCGTACAGCCGGCGGACGTCGTCAGTGACGCGGCGAGCGCGTCGGGCGTGGCGGCGTCAGCGCGGAGGCGCTTGCGAAGGCGGTCCTAATCGATAGCGTGCATCGATCCAGCGCCCGACCTGTGCCGGTGCGCGCGGAATGCGTACCGCCGCAGACAGCGGCAGCAGCATCAGCAGGAGCAACAGCCCACCGCCGATCGGCAACGGCAACGGCAACAGTGGCGGGCTCAGATTCTTTCCGATCAGCTCGATTTCGGTGGCGTGGCTGACATCGCCGTCTTCGTCGGCCTGCGCCAGATGAACCTGCGCGCTGCCATCTGCCGCTGCGCCGGGCAGCACATGCAGATGCACGCCGATCAGGCGCGCACCCAACAGGGCGCAGACAGCGAACAGGATGATCAGGCGAGTTTTCACGGCTGAGGAGTGTATCTGGAAATATTTGGAGGTGCACGACCGAGAGAAGTTCCCGCGAGTGCAGAGCTCACCACGCCGTAGCCCGAGCGCAACCGCAGCGCCACCAGCCGGTCCAGCCCGGCAGCTTCGAATACCCAGACACCAGCGGCGGCAGTGCAATGCTGGCGCTCTATCTGCAAAATCTGTTGGAAGGCGAGATTCTGCCGTTGCCGGTGGATGAAGACGCACGCCTCAACAACGTCTTCGGCTCCTGGAAATACGGCCAGCACATCTGGCCCGCAGCCTGAACGTCGGCACGCGCAGCGCTTGCGCGTCAGGGCGGCGCTGTGTTTCCCTGATGCGCATTCGCATCCATAAAACAACCCAGAGATGGCGCATCTCGCAGGGCTTGATTACGCCGTAATCGCAGCCTATTTCATCGTCACCGCGTTGATCGGCTGGTGGGCCGCTCATGGCGGCGGCAGGAACTCCGACGATCTGTTTCTCGCCGGCCGCTCGCTGGGGCCGGCGGCGGTCGGGCTGTCGCTGTACGCCGCCAACGTTTCCTCGGACACGCTGGTGGGATTGCCCGGCGCCGCTTACAGCACCGGCATTTCGGTAGCCAACTACGAGTGGATGGCCGGCGTGGTGCTGATCTTCGCCTGCTTCTTCGTGTTACCGGTGGTGATGCGCGCGAAAGTCACCACTATCCCGGAATTGATGGAGCGGCGTTTCGATTCGCGCCTGCGCCTGTATCTGTCTGCCGTGACCCTGTTCCTGTCGATTGTGCTGGATACCGCAGGCAGTCTCTACGCCGGTGCGCTGGTGGTGCACACCTTCATCCCTGGCATGGAGCTGTGGCAGATGTGCGCACTCATCGCCGCGTTCACCGCCATCTATACCGCCGCCGGCGGCCTGCGCGCGGTGGTCTACACCGACGTCTTGCAGACGGTGGTGCTGCTGGGCGGCTCAATCGCGCTGGCGACCATCGTCTTCGGCAAGTTCGATTATTCATGGGCCGAGGTCACGCGGCGGGTCGATGCCTCCAAGCTGCAGCTGCTGGAGCCGATGGACGGGCCGGGCCTGCCGTGGCTAGGCACCTTCATCGGCCTGCCCATCGCCGGCTTCTACTATTGGACCATGAACCAGTACGTGGTGCAGCGCATCCTCGGCGCGCGCGACCTCGACGCCGCCGGCCGCGCCTCGGTGATCGCCGCCGGTTTGAAGCTGCTCAACCTGTTCTTCATGGTGCTGCCGGGCGCGATGGCGGTGGCGCTGCTGCACGATCTCAAGCATCCCGACGAGGTATTCCCGCAGATGGTGGCGCAGTTCACGCCGGTTGGGCTCACCGGCCTGATCGTCGCCGGACTGGTGGCGGCGCTGATGTCCAGCGTGTCAGCCACGCTGAACTCGGCGGCGACACTGGTGACGGTGGATTTCGTGCAGCCCTACCGACCGCATATGACGCAGAAACAACTGGTCTGGCTGGGTCGTGCGCTGACCATTGGCTTCGCCGTGCTGGCAGCGTTGTGGGCGCCGATGATCACCCACTTCAAGGGTCTGTTCAGCTACCTGCAGCAGATGTTTGCGTTCATCGCCAGCCCGCTGGTGGCAGTGTTCCTGAAAGGCCTGTGGGATCGGCGACTGGGCGCGACGGCGGCGCTGCGCGGACTGATTTCCGGCCATGTCTTCAGCGCGCTGATGTTCCTGCTGACCGCGACCCAGGTCATCAGCCTGCATTTCACCCTCACCGCCGGCGTGGTGTTGGCGGCGACCTGGATCATGACTGATGGCTGGCGGCGCTGGCTGGGTGCGGGCGACCGGCCACCCGAACAGGGCGCGCGACTGACGGTGATCGCGCGTCAGGGATTGCAGCGGGTGCCGAAAGATGTGGTGATTGCCAGCGGCGTTATCTTGCTGCTGATTGTGGCGATGCTGGTGGTGTTTCGCTAGCCGCTGGCTGGTCATCGGCGTGGACGGCCGCCAGAAAATCCTCGCCCCAGCGCTTGATGTCATAGTGCCAGACGATCTCGTGCAGCTCACGCATGCGCGCCTCGGCCTCACCCTGCCCCAGCGTGATACCGCGGTAGATGTTTTCGTAGAGATCCTGCGCGTCGTGCGGATTGGTCAGGATCGCGCCCTTGAGTTCGGCGGCCGCACCCGCGAATTCCGACAGCACCAATACGCCATGCCCCTGAGTCAGGCCGTGGGTGGCGACATATTCCTTCGACACCAGGTTGAGCCCGTCGCGCAGCGGGGTGATCCACATCACGTCGGCTATCGCGTAGTAAGCCACCACTTCGTGGAACGGCAGCGCACGGAAGAAAAACTTTACCGGCGTCCAGTTGAAACGCGAAAAACGGCCGTTGATGCGGCCCACCGCGCCCTCGATCTGCGCCTGCAGGGTGCGGTAAACCGACATCTCGGGTGATGACGGTACGCATACCGCCGTGAGCACGACTTTGCCGTGCAGTTCCGGATTCTCTGCCAGCAAGCGCTCGAACGCCAATAGTTTGGCCAGCGTGCCCTTGGTGTAGTCCAGCCGCTCCACCGACAACACCAGCCGGCGGCCGTTAAATTCCTTGCGCAGCGCCTCCATCAGCGCCTGTGTCTCGGGCATCGCCAGAGATTGGCGCACGCGTTCGATATCGGTGCCGACCGGATGTGCGCCCATGCGCACCACCCGGCCGGCGGCTTCGATTTTGGTGGTCATCTCGTCGAGACCGACGGCACAGCCGTAGGTCAGGAAGCGCGGTGCGCACTGCACCTTCTCCAAGGTGCGCACCGGCATCGCGCCGCGCACCACGTCGACGAAATTCTCGACCTGCCGCGGGATATGGAAACCGATGTAATCGCAGTGCAGCAGGCTGCCGACGATCTGCCGGCGCCACGGCAGCACATTGAAGATGTCGGCAGACGGGAAGTAGGTGTGGTGGAAGAAGGCGATCTTCAGATCCGGCCGTAGTTCGCGCAGATAGGCCGGCACCATCCACAGGTTGTAGTCGTGGATCCATACCGTGGCGCCTTTGGCGGCTTCAGTAGCGGTGCGTTCGGCGAAATCGCGATTGACCTTGAGATACACTTCCCAGTATTTTTCGTTGAAGACGGCACGCTCCCAGAAGGTATGCAGCAGCGGCCAGAACGCCTCCTTGGAGAATTTCTTGTAGAAGATGTCGACTTCGCGCTTGGTCAATGGCACGCGTGCGGCGACCAGATTGGGGTAGCGCCTGGGATCGACGGTGGTGGTGGACTCGAACTCGCTGTCTTTGGCTTCGCGGATCGACCACGCCACCCACGAGCCGGCCTGCCCATCACTGAAAAAGCTCAACAGCGTCGGGATGATGCCGTTGGGCGAGGATGGCCGGCGCCGTTCCAACTTGCCGTTGACCCGCACTTCCTCGTAGGGCAGCCGGTGATAGACCATCACCAGTTTGGCGTGACCCGGTTTGGCCGGCTCCGGCGTGTCCATCGCCACGCCTTGGGGACCGAGAAAGCCGAAGTAGGCCAAAGCTTCGAGGATGCCGCCGCAACCCGCTTCCTGCGCGTGCAGAGTCTCCGACAGGCCGCGGGTGGCTTCCAGCAAACGTTTTTCCGAGCGACCGACGCACACGCCCTTGAAGCCGGCCCGCAGCATGTCCAGATCGTTGAGGGTGTCGCCGGCGACGAGGACGTCTCGCGGCTCAATCCCGAGCTGCTCGACCAGACTGCGCAGGGTGCTGCCCTTGTTCACGTCGCGCGGCAGGATGTCGAGATAACGCTCTGCAGAGTACAACACGTCGCAGCCGAGTTCTTGGGCGCGCTCGTGGACTCGCGCCGTGACCGCCTTGGCCTTGCAAAAATAGGAGCATCGCCGCTGTTGCGGTGTTTCCTGGCGTTCCAGCTCTGGAAAATCGGCGAACGCCGACATCACCGCCTGTTCGCCGGGCCAGCGCTGTTCGATTTCGTTCTGCAACGGCTGAATCGGCAGGCACTCGACGCCATCCACCACGGTGGCGCCGACATCGCAGATGATGTAGTCGGGCGTCGGCAGCGTCGGGTCGGACAGCAGCGGCAGTACCGATTCAAGGCCGCGGCCGGTGACGAAAGCCAGCTTGATGTCGGGATGGCGCGTGATCAGACGGTACAGCGAGGTGCGTGCTTCGGCATCTCCGGCAAGGAAGGTGCCGTCAAGGTCAGTCGCTAAAAACATGTTTTTTCCTGGGCCACGCTGCGGCCTCAGCATGGGGCAGAGACAACGCCGCAGCATCGGGCGTGTGAAGCAATCCTTTTTACCCTACCGGTTGCAGCCGGTCGCGGCAACCTGACACCCTCGGGGATTGATGGGCATCTCCAAGAATTCAGTTTAATCGTGCCACGATGTAACGTCTTGCCGTTTTTTACAACGGCAGTCGGCTTTTAGCGCAAAACGGTTCGAATGCTGCTGATGAGGGGTTAATTTCCGCGGTTTTCGCCCTATCCTAGCCGCTTCATCCCATGGCAGGCACACCGCTCCCGTCACGTTTAAGCAATTGCCCCATGCGCACCCTGCTGTACACCAGATTCATCATGCCGATTTTCATTCGCGCTCGATCCAGGCCTATGGTGCGCACGAGATGCTCACCCCTCTGTGCCTGAGCACCGAAGACGTGTTCGACTCACAAACGGACTTTGGACTGCTCATGGTTTGAGGCCTTCTGCTTCTCAAAACCCCGGCGGCTTCCAACTGACGCGCTATGAACTGCCGCCAAACTGCATCCGGATCATGGCGATCGAGAAAGGCAGTGATCAGCGCAAACTCCAGGGCGACCACAGCGCGTCGCGCGCCAGCACGATTCGCCCTTCATGCTCGACGATGGCCGCCACCACCGGCACCGGCCGTCTTCATTTACCAATGCAGAATCCCGAAAATATTTGCCCCAGAAGATCTTCGCTGGAGAATGCGCCGGTAATTTCGGACAGGTCACGGTGCGCCAGCCGCAACTCCTCTGCGGCCAGTTCGATCAATCCTCCCGCCTGCAGTAACGGCAGCGCAGCCTGCAGGTGCGCAAGGCAGCGGTGCAAGGCTTCGAGATGCCGAGCCCGCGCGCTGAACAAACCTTCGTTTCCCGCTTCAAGGCCGGCAATGCTGCACAGTTCTTCACGCAGCAATCGCATGCCGTCTCCCGGTCCGGCTGCGAGACGGATACAGATATCGCCGTCTTCGCTGCCACGCTGTGGAGGACGGCCGGTCAAATCGCATTTATTGCGGACCAGTATTCGCTGTGACGTTGCCGGCAGACAGGCCAGTCGATCGGCATCTTCCCCGGTGACGCCGGTACGATCGTCGATCAGATAAAGCACCGCATCGGCCTGCTCGAGCGAACTCCAGGCACGGCGCACACCTTCCCGTTCAACCACGTCCTGCGCATCGCGCAGACCTGCGGTGTCGGTCACTGTGATGGGGACACCATCGATCAGCAGATGTTCACGCAACAGATCACGGGTGGTTCCAGGCTGATCGGTGACAATCGCGGTATCGGTGCCGGCAAGACGGTTGAGCAGGGTTGATTTACCCACGTTGGGACGACCGCCGATGACGATGTTGAGGCCTTCAATAAGCCGACGTCCGCGTGCCGCCTGCTCCAGCAGGGTCTGCAAATCGCCGCACAAATGGTTCAGCTGGTGCAGCAGCCCCTGATCGGACAGCCCGTCGATATCCTCGTCGACAAAATCCAGCGCAGCTTCGACCCGCACCCGCAGCGCGGTGATATCGGCGGCGAGCGCGTCGACCCGACGCGAGAATTCTCCATCCAGCGAACGCCGCGCTGCACGCACGGCATCAACGCTGGCGGCATCGATCAAGTCCGCGATGGCTTCGGCCTGCGCCAGATCGAGGCGGCCGTTGAGAAAAGCCCGTTCACTGAATTCACCCGGCCGCGCCGGCCGCGCGCCATGGGCGCAAGCGCTGTGCAGCAGCGTTTGCAACAACACTGGGCCTCCGTGGCCCTGCAGTTCGATCACATCCTCGCCGGTAAAGGACGCCGGGGCCGGAAACCACAGCAGTAGTCCGCGGTCGACGAGCTGCCCCTCGCTATCGAGAAAGCCACGCAGTTGCGCCTGTCGCGGCAGCGGCAGCGACCCTGCCATGCGTTCTGCAATGCCTGCTGCGGCCGGCCCCGAGATGCGCAACACGCCGATCCCGCCGCGGCCACGCGCGGTGGCAACGGCGGCGATGGTGTCGGTGGCTGGCGTATCAGTCACCGGGGGATCGGTCGCTGATGCGTTCATTGCGCAAGCGGAGAAGATTCACCCAGGCAATGTCAGTGATGCGACAGGCCTTCCTTCTCCAAACGTCTGGTGATCACCACCTGCTGGACGATGGTAAAGCCATTGCTGACGCAGTAGTAGAGCACCAGGCCCGACGGGAACAGCGAGAAGAACCCGGCCAGCCCGATCGGCATCACGTTCATGATTTTCTGCTGGGTTGGTTCCATCGTCGCAGTCTGTCCCGACAGCCG
>CAJDWY010000084.1_pt1 | contig 10356 bp, 9 predicted proteins | sample 7391751 | NCBI WGS metagenome assembly CAJDWY01 (sample SAMEA7055745, study PRJEB34461) | soil metagenome | biome: terrestrial ecosystem; feature: Peninsula; material: soil | place: Antarctica | collected 2016
CGCGCAGGCCAAGAATCCCTCTGGGGATAGCTGCTGCCATGTGTCTTTGATCTCGGAAGCCTCAAGAACTCCCGTTGTACAAGGATCTGCGACAGTCGGTTATCCCTTTTCTACCTCATACAACTGATGAAGAGTCGACTATGTTCGGCTGAACGGAAGCGACATCCTCAACATTCTCAGAACGGGGCGAGCGACCAGCGCTCCGTTTTTTCATCCCGTTTTTCTGTCGCGCCGCGGTACAGCGGCAACTGGCTGCTGCGTACGTCTTGATCCCCGGTTTGCAGAAACAGCTTCCAGTCGGTCGCCCGCTTGCGTATCCTCTGACGCAGTGCCGCTGTCGACCTCCCATAGATGACCCGAGTCGATTTCTACATCCTGCCTGAACAGGCGTCGACGGTGACCGATCCGCTGGCGTTGACCTGCCGCCTGTGTGACAAGGCCGCGACAGCACGACAATCCATCTACATCTACGCCCCCGATGCGGCGACTGGCGATGTGCTGGACGGAATGTTATGGAGCTTCCGTCAGGGCAGCTTCATTACGCACGAACGCTGGGCCAATGACATCACGCTTGTTCAACCTCTGCCGGCCGTACTGATTGGCGCCAACCCACCGCCCGACTCGCACCAGCAGGTGATGATCAACCTCGGCAGTGAGGTACCCTCGTTCTTCAGCCGTTTTGAACGCGTGCTTGAATTGGTGCACGGCGACGCGGAGGAACGGGCGCGCAGCCGGGTCCGCTACAAGTTCTACCGCGACCGCGGTTATGCGCTACAGACGCACGAACTGACGCCCGCAGCAGGCGTGCGCTAATCTTCACCCAAAACGAGTGGTCGGCATGAACCTGAACAAGCAACACGGCATCAAGATGACAGTAGCCTGGCTGGTGCCCCTGCTGCTGCAGGGCTGCGCCCTGTTGTCACCGTCGGTGGCCGACAGCGGTCGCGACCAGATCAACAACCGTATCCACGCCGGTATGAGCATGAGCGACGCCCGTGCCGAGCTGGAGTCGATGCACTACCTCTGCCACACCGGAACCGGGGCCTACGTCGACGAGGACGGCAAAGAGCACCCGGTCGATGCGCCCTTCGCGGTTTGCGACGAACGCCCGGGGACCGTCAGCGTTGTCTGCAACATGCGGACGCAAGTGACGCTGATCCCGGACGGCAATCGCGTGCGCAGCGTGCAGATCGTCAAGGCCCCATCCTGCATCAAGCAGTAGAATAAGGAGTTTGTTGCCGATCCCGTGTCTTCGGGCCGGCTCCGGAATCGCCACCGACTTGCAATCAGACATGGAAAAAACCTTCGATCCGGCGGCTGTCGAGGCGCGTTGGCGTGATCTGTGGGCCGAACGCGGCTGGTTTGCGCCGCAGGGCGACGGCACGCCCTATTCGATCATGATCCCGCCGCCCAACGTCACCGGCACACTGCATATGGGTCACGCTTTCCAGCACACGGTGATGGACGCGCTGACCCGCTACCACCGCATGAAGGGCGACCGCACGCTGTGGCAACCCGGCACCGACCACGCCGGCATTGCCACGCAGATGGTGGTGGAGCGCAACCTCAAGCGTGAGGGTGAGTCGCGGCTGGAACTGGGCCGCGACAAGTTCATTGACAAGATCTGGGAGTGGAAGCACTACTCCGCCGGCACCATCAGCAGTCAGATCCGGCGCATGGGCAGTTCAGTGGACTGGAGCCGCGAACGCTTCACCATGGACGAAGGTTATGAGAAGGCGGTGATCGAGCACTTCGTGCGCCTGCACGAGGCCGGATTGATCTACCGCGGCAAACGACTAGTCAACTGGGACCCGGTGTTGCAGACCGCGATCTCGGATCTGGAAGTGGTGCAGGAGGAAGAGAACGGCAAGCTCTGGCATCTACGCTATCCGTTGGCTGGCGGCGCGAAAACCGCTGACGGCAAAGATCACATCATCGTCGCCACCACCCGGCCGGAAACCATGCTGGGTGACGCCGCCGTGGCCGTGCATCCTGAAGACGAGCGCTACCGCGACCTGATCGGAAAAGCCGTGATGCTGCCGCTGTGCGAGCGAGAAATTCCTATCATCGGCGACGATTACGTCGACCGCGAGTTCGGCTCCGGTGCAGTCAAGATCACGCCGGCGCATGACTTCAACGACTACGCGGTAGGGCAGCGGCACGGACTGCGCCTAATCAACATCTTTACACAGCAGGCAAAGTTAAAACGTCATATCTTCGACGATATCGACTGGGGTCAGCGCGCTGAACAACCACCGGGTATTGTTTCAACAGGGGCAGTGTCAAAACCGTATCCACCAGATTACGCTTTGATCCCGGAGCCGTATCGCGATCTCGACCGCTACGACGCTCGCAAGCAGATCATCATCGACCTCGAAGCCCGCGATCTAATCGAGAAAATCGAAGACCACAAGCTCAAGGTCCCCCGTGGCGACCGTACCGGCGCGGTGCTGGAGCCTTATCTGACCGACCAGTGGTTCGTCGATCTCACCCGCAAGCAACTCGACGACGGGCGCCCCGGCGGCTGGACTGCCATCACCGAACCCGCAATCCGCGCCGTCGAAGACAGCCGTGTGCGCTTCGTGCCGGACAACTGGAAGAGCACCTATTTCCACTGGCTCAACAACATTCAGGACTGGTGCATCAGCCGCCAGTTGTGGTGGGGCCATCGCATCCCGGCGTGGTATGACGCCGACGGCAATATCTACGTCGGCCGGGATGAAGCCGAGGTGCGCTCCAAAAACAGCTTGGACGCGGATATCGCACTCAAACGGGACGAGGACGTCTTCGATACCTGGTTCTCCTCAGATATCTGGCCACTAGCGACACTGGGCTGGCCCGACGCCACACCCGAGTTCAAGGCCTTCTACCCTACCAACGTATTGGTCACTGGCTTCGACATCATTTTTTTTTGGGTCGCCCGCATGGTGATGATGGGGCTGTATTTCACCGGCGAAGTGCCGTTCCACGAAGTCTTCATGACCGGCCTGGTGCGCGACCCCGAAGGCAACAAGATGAGCAAATCCAAAGGCAACGTGCTGGACCCGCTCGACGTGGTTGACGGCATTACGCTCGACGCATTGGTCGAGAAACGTACCACCGGCCTGATGCAGCCCGAACTGGCGCCGAAGATCGCAGCCAAGACGAAAAAGGACTATCCGCACGGCATCGCGCCAGTGGGCGTGGACGCCTTGCGCTTCACCTTCGCTTCGCTGGCCACCAATGGCCGTGACATCCGCTTCGACGCCGGCCGTGCCGAGGGCTACCGCAATTTCTGCAACAAGTTGTGGAATGCCTCGCGTTTTGTGTTGATGAATTGCGAAGATCAGGACTGCGGTCTGGATACCAGCGCAGAAGTCAGCCTGAGCGAAGCAGATCGCTGGATTATCTCAAGCCTGCAACGGGTCGAGGCAGACGCCGTGCAGCACTTCGCCGACTACCGCTTCGACCTGCTGGCCAAATCACTCTACGAATTCGTCTGGAACGAGTACTGCGACTGGTATCTGGAGCTGTCTAAGCCAGCCTTGCAGCAGGGTGACGCCCGTGCGCAGCGCGGCACACGCCACACGCTAGTACGCGTGTTGGAAACCATCCTGCGATTGCTGCATCCGCTGATGCCGTTCATCACCGAAGACATCTGGCAACGCGTCGCACCATTGGCCGGCCGCACTGGCGAAACGCTGATGCTGCAACCCTACCCCGTCGCTCAAACTGCAAATATCGACACGGCGGCCGAGGCCGACGTCGAATGGTTGAAAGACTTCATCCTCGGCGTGCGCCAGATTCGCGGCGAGCTGAACATTCCGCCCGGCAAGCCGCTGCCTGTGCTGTTGCAACACGCTGGCGACGCCGACTGCGAACGGCTGCATCGGTTAGAGCGCTCAATCACTTTTCTCGCTCGCGTCGAGACCCCGCGCATCCTCGCCGTCGATGAGGCAGCACCGCAATCGGCGGCGGCACTACTTGGCAACATGCAGATTCTGGTACCGATGGCCGGATTGATCGACAAGGACGCCGAGCTGCAGCGCTTGGCCAAAGTCATCGCCAAGCTGGAAAGCGATCTGCACAAAAATCAGACGCGGCTGTCCAGTGAGAAATTCGTCAACGGCGCGCCGGCGGCGGTCGTGCAGAAAGAACGCGGGCGAGTCGCCCAGCAGCAGATGGAACTGGACACGCTGCTTCAACAACAGGGACGCGTACACGCACTCTGATTCCTCACACGGACCACGCCCTTGAATATCACCATTTTCGGTTCCGGCTATGTCGGACTGGTCACCGCGGCCTGCTTTGCCGACATCGGCAACACCGTCGTCTGCGTCGACATCGATGCGCGCAAAGTCGAACGCCTGCTCAACGGCGACGTTCCCATTTTCGAGCCGGGTCTGAGCGATCTGGTGCGCAGAAATACCGAAGACGGTCGCTTGCGATTCACCACCGACGCTGCTGAAGGCGTTGCGCACGGCCAGTTCCAGTTCATCGCCGTCGGCACCCCGCCCAACGAGGACGGCTCGGCCGACCTGCAACACGTGCTGACCGTGGCCGACACCATCGGTCGGCACATGACCGAACACCGCGTCATCATCAGCAAATCCACCGTGCCCGTCGGCACCGCCGACCGCGTGCGTGAAGCCGTGACCCAGGCGCTGGCAGCGCGCGGCGCGCAGGTGGAATTCGATATCGTCTCCAACCCGGAATTTCTTAAGGAAGGCGACGCGATCAACGATTTCAACAAGCCCGACCGCATCATCGTCGGCGCTGACAGCGAACGCGCCAGCGAGTTGATGCACGCCATCTACGCGCCGTTCAACCGCAACCACGACCGCGTGATGGTGATGGACCTGCGCTCGGCCGAGCTGACCAAGTACGCCGCCAACGCCATGCTGGCAACCAAGATCAGCTTCATGAACGAGTTGGCCAACCTGGCCGAGACCCTCGGCGCCGACATCGAGCAGGTCCGTGTCGGCATCGGCGCCGATCCGCGCATCGGTTATCACTTCATCTATCCGGGCTGCGGCTACGGCGGCTCGTGCTTCCCCAAAGACGTCAAGGCGTTGATCCACAGCGCCGCCGACAGCCTCTTTGACGCCGCCATCCTCAAGGCGGTGGAGCAAGTCAACAACGCGCAGAAAGATCTGCTATTCCGCAAGATCCAGGGTCACTTCGGCGATCTCCGCGGCCGCACCATCGCGCTGTGGGGACTGGCGTTCAAGCCGCGCACCGACGACATGCGCGAAGCGCCCGCACGCAATCTGATGGAAGCGGTGTGGGCCGCTGGCGGCCGCATTCGCGCCTACGACCCCGTGGCGATGGACGAGGCGCGCCGCATCTACGGCGAACGCGCCGATCTTGAATTGGTGGAGTCGCCGCTGGCAGCGCTGAAAGGCGCCGATGCGCTGGCCATCGCCACCGAATGGCGCGTATTCCAGAGCCCGGATTTCGTGCGCATCAAACAGCTGTTAAAACAACCGCTGATTTTCGACGGCCGCAATCTCTACGACCCCGAACGCCTGCGCGCGGCCGGCTTCCGCTATTTCGCCATCGGTCGGCCAGCGCTCGAACCGGCATCGCGTTAAACCGGCACGCGGTGAGTTTCGCCCACCCCTATTTGGCGCTACGCGACCTGACGCGCGAGACTGCACCCAATCGTTGGGACGTGGTGGCGTTCGCGCTGGTGTTCGGTGGCCTGGTGCTGATCGTATTGGGCGCACACAATATGGGCGCGCAGCTGCACACCCTACCCGACCAAGTCTCGCTGGACCCATGGCACTTGCCCTGGTATGCGCTGTGCACGTCGCTGCGGATGCTGGCGGCGATGCTGCTGTCGCTGGTGTTCTCAATCGGCTACGCCTATGTGGCGGCCAAGAGCACGCGCGCCGAGCGCGTGCTGATTCCGGCGCTGGACATCCTGCAATCAGTCCCGATTCTGGGCTTTCTGTCATTTACGGTGACCTTCTTCCTCGGCCTGTTCCCCGGCCGCGAGATCGGAGCCGAACTGGCTTCGATCTTCGTCATTTTCACCTGTCAAGCCTGGAACATGACGTTTTCGATCTACCAGAGCCAACGCATGCTGCCGGAGGATCTGGTGGAAGTCAGCCGCAGTCTGCGCCTCAGCGGCTGGCAGCGTTTCTGGAAGCTGGAGATGCCGTTCGCCATGCCAGGCCTGGTGTGGAACATGATGATGTCGATGTCCGGTGGCTGGTTTTTCATCGTCGCCTCGGAAGCGATCACGGTCGGTTCGCACACCGTCACCCTGCCCGGCATCGGCTCTTACGTCGCCGCCGCCATCGCCCAGCGCGACCTGCACGCCATCGGTTGGGCGATCGGCGCCATGCTGGTGGTGATCCTGATCTACGACCAGCTGTTGTTCCGGCCGCTGGTGGCCTGGAGCGAGCGTTTTCGCGGCGACGGCGAACCGCTGGAGATCGAGACCGAATCCTGGGTACTCAAAACCGTGCAGCGCTCGCAATGGCCCAAGGCTGTGTTCGGGGCGCTACGCGAACTGCCACGCGCCAATCGAACCCGCCAACCGTCTGCCGCCCGCCGGCAGATACGAGTCTGGCTGCCGCGCCTGACGCTGCCGGGCTGGCTGTTCGATCTGTGCTGGTACGGCACCATTCTCGTCGCCGGCGTTGCCGGCGCCTGGCAGGTTTATCACTACATTGGCAACGCCCTGCCCTTCAGTGAAGTCATCCATGCCTTCGAACTGGGCTTCCTCACCCTGTTGCGGGTGCTTGTTTTGGTTGCGGTGGCCAGCCTGGTGTGGGTGCCTGTGGGAGTGGCCATTGGCCTGCGGCCGCGCGTGGCTGTCGTGGCACAGCCCATCGCACAATTTCTAGCCGCGTTCCCGGCTAACCTGTTCTTTCCGGTGGCGGTGGCCCTGCCAGTTACGGCGCGACCTGCGCGACGCTGCCCACAATCTGCACCTGCGCGGCCGCCTGTGGTGGACCAAGGTGATCCTGCCGGCGATCCTGCCGTTCTACGTCACCGGCGCGATGACTGCCGCCGGTGGCGCCTGGAACGCCAGCATCGTTGCCGAGTTCGTCGACTGGGGCCACACCCATCTGCAGGCCAAAGGCCTGGGCGCCTATATCCAGCAAGCCACCCTGGACGGCGACTATCCTCGTATTGTGCTCGGCGTGGCGGTGATGGCCTTGTTCGTCGTTACCCTCAACCGCACACTGTGGCGACCGCTGTACCGGCGCGCCGAAGACCGCGTCGGCCTGGAACAGGATTAGGATGAACCGCAATGGCCGATGACATCCAGCAAACCACCCCGGCGACAGACACCGTAATCGAGGTACGTGGCGTCACGCGTGCTTTCGCGCGCCCGAACGGCGAGCCTCTAACCGTGTTGGATGCCGTGGATCTGCGCCTCAAGCGCAAGGAGATCGTCGGTTTGCTGGGCCGCTCTGGCTCCGGCAAAAGCACCCTGCTGCGCATCGTCGCGGGGCTGATTCGCCCGTCCTCCGGAGAAGTGATCTATCGCAATCAAGTGCTGCGCGATCCGGCCGAAGGCATCGCCATGGTGTTTCAGTCCTTCGCTTTGTTTCCCTGGCTCACCGTGCTGCAGAATGTCGAAATCGGTCTCGAAGCCCAGGGCGTCCCTGCACGCGCACGTCGCGAACGCGCCATCCAGGCCATCGACGTCATCGGTCTCGACGGTTTCGCCAACGCCTACCCGCGCGAGCTATCCGGCGGCATGCGTCAGCGTGTCGGTTTTGCCCGTGCGCTGGTGCTCGACCCCTCAGTCCTGTTGATGGACGAACCGTTCTCCGCACTCGACGTGCTCACCGCCGAAACCTTGCGCACCGATTTTCTCGATCTGTGGTGCGAGGACAAACTGCCGATCGACTCGGTGCTGCTGGTCACCCACAACATCGAAGAAGCGGTACTGATGTGCGACCGCATTCTGTTGTTCTCCTCCAACCCCGGCCGCGTCATCTCCGATATCCGTGTGCCGTTCAAGCATCCGCGCAACCGTCTCGATCCACGCTTCCGTCAACTGGTGGACGACATCTACGTGCGCATGACCGCCCGGCAAGGCCGCAAGACCCTCGCCACCATCGGCGAACGTCTCCCCGAAATCTCCACCAACCTGCTGTCCGGCCTGATCGAGGCGCTGGCCGCAGCCCCTTACAATGGCCGCGCCGACATGCCCGAGATCGCCCGCGAACTCAGCCTGGAAGTCGACGACCTGTTCCCCATCGCCGAAACCCTGCAACTGCTCGGCTTCGCCGAACTGACCTCGGGTGACATCGTATTGTCCTCCCTCGGCAACAGATTCGCCCACGACGACACCGAGCCGCGCAAATTCATCTTTGCGCGCCAACTCGTCGCCAACGTACCGCTGGCCGCCCACATCAAACAAGTGCTGGAAGACCGCCCCGGCCGCCGCGCCCCTACCGTGCGTTTCCTGTCCGAACTGGAAGACCATCTTTCCGACGATGCCGCCGAACAAACCCTGCGCGCCGTTACCCACTGGGGCCGCTATGCCGAGCTCTACAGCTACGACGACGCCACCGAATCCTTCAGTCTCGAACAAGACGCTGAATAATGCGTTGACGATACCACCGCCACCGCCTATTCTTGCGCCCGCAGCGGACGATTAGCTCAGCGGTAGAGCATCGCCTTCACACGGCGGGGGTCACTGGTTCGAGCCCAGTATCGTCCACCAAATCAACAGGTTACAAAGCAACTTCTGCGACGTTCTCTGGAGTGTGACCAGAATGTGACAAAACATCGTCGATCACTGTCAGGCGTGCGACTGTGGCATGGGGGGCAAGGTGCGCATAGCGCATGGTGGTGCGGATGCCCTCATGCCGGCATAGTTCGCAGACTTCCCGGAGCGGGACGCCGGCCTGCACCAGCCAGGATGCAAACGTGTGTCGCAAGGCGTGAGGACTGGCGTAGGGGATCCCTGCCCGCCGCACCGCATACCTGAACCCGACCTTGACGCTGAGAATCGGCTGGTATGCCAGACGCGACACCAGCACGGCGACGGCGCTCTGGTTCAGGGGGATCGACCCCGGAACCCCTTTCTTCTGATCGTCGGAGTCGAATCGCACCATCGCGCGGGCAATGTCTACACGTCTCCATTGGAGTTTGAGCATTTCACCCGTGCGCATCCCGGTGGACAAGCCCAGGCGCACGAAGTCGGCCATGTGATCTCCCGCCCGGCCCGCGCTGGACGCCTGCATCAGCGCGGTGGCTTCTTCACGGGTGAACCAGCGCATTTCCATTTTCTTGGGTTGCGGCACCCGGCCGGAAACCGGGTTGGGCAGGTTCCAGTCGTATGCAGCGTTCATGTAACGGATCGCGGCTGACAGCAACCAGAGTTCCTTGCCGGTGGTCGCTACCGCCACACCGTCCTGCGTCCTGGCACTCTTGTAGGCGGTGATCTCGGGGGCGCCGATAGACTGGATCGAGACGCCGCGGAAATGTTCATAAAGGCGTTTGGCGCTGGTCAGATCCCGGCTGTGTGATTTCTTCGATTCGGTTTCCTTGAGGTAGGCCAGCATCACTTCATCGAAGTCGCGGGCGGCCGGCTCGTTCCACTTGCTTACTCGATGGATTTTCGCCCGTCGTGTAGCTTCAAGTGCCGTGGCCTCGCGCCGGTTGGCCGTGCCAGCAGACTCTCTAACTCTCGTCCCGTCTGTATCCGCGTAACTGATCCACCAATTGGTGCTGTTCTTGCGGCGGTAAGGCATTGCGTGTTCTCGACGACAAAGCGGCGGAGGTCATCGTAAGGGAAGCGGCGTGAACGGCCAATAGCCACAAACCCTACATCACCGCGATCCACCATGCGCCGGAACGTGCGCACACTCACCCGCAAGACAACCGCGGCTTCTGCGAGATTGAGCAACAGCGGTTCGATTCTGGCGTCTCCGGTAATACCCCTCATTTCCGCTCCTGTGCTTCCACCGCCAGCAGCAGTCCGGCGAGGAAACCCGCGATCACCCCGCACAGCAGCAGGCCCGAGAAACGGTCGTGCAGCATGACGGCCACCTGGATGATCGCCGCGCCCCAGCACAGGCCCGTCAGGAAGTAGAGGCGTCGGATCGGAACACCAGGCCACGGGATTCAATCTCTGGCATGGGGTGGGCCAGCGGGTAGCGATCAAGCTCACCGAGACGGGAGAGTTCCAGCGAGGTGCGACCGGGATTGGCCGTCACAAAGCGCGCTGCGGCCTGCCGCTGGACGGCGGCGCGACCTGAGTCCAGCCTCTCGCGGGCCGCTGCATGGTGGGTCATGCCCTCGCCTCCCTGAACAGATCAGATTGCTGTTCCCAGGCTGGCGCTGGTTGTGCCAGCGGCTGATCCCGACTCACTTCGATTGCCAGCCGCTCACAGGCCACCG
>CAJDWY010000013.1_pt1 | contig 10319 bp, 8 predicted proteins | sample 7391751 | NCBI WGS metagenome assembly CAJDWY01 (sample SAMEA7055745, study PRJEB34461) | soil metagenome | biome: terrestrial ecosystem; feature: Peninsula; material: soil | place: Antarctica | collected 2016
AACTGGCGGATGAAACCCACCGTGCCGGCGCGAATCTCGAAGACACGCCGCACCTCGGGATTGACGATGAGATCGACATAACGCTGGCGATAGCGGGTCTCGGTGTCAGTCAACCCGGCCCATTTTTCAGGCAGCGGACGCAGGGATTTCACCAGCAATTCGATGCCGGACACCCGCAGCGACAACTCGCCGGCTTTGGTTTTCATCACCGTACCGCGCGCGCCGACGATGTCGCCGACATCAAACGCCTTGAATGCGTCGTAGGCTTCCACACCGATGGCGTTCTGCTGCACGAACAACTGGATGCGGCCGGACATGTCCTGAAGCTGCGCGAAACTGGCCTTGCCCATCACCCGTTTCGCCAACAAACGGCCGGCGATAACGTAAACGTTGGTTTCCTCACTCAGCGACTCGGCGCTGCGCTCGCCATAACAGCCGTGCAGATGTTCGGCCAGCGTGTCGCGGCGGAAGCTGTTGGGATAGGCCTGTCCACTTTCCCGCAAGCGCGCCAGTTTCTCACGCCGATGCGCGATGACGTGATTTTCCTCAGCGGCTGTAGTCTCTGGATTGGTCTCGTCGATCATGCTATTTCGCACTGTAGTGAATGTTGACGTCGGCGCATCTTCTCACGCCTCCCGTTTCCCGCCTCCCGTTCAAAGCCCCTGCTTGAGACTGGCTTCCAGATACGGATCGATATGGCCGTCCAGCACTCGCTGCGTATCGCCGATCTCGACGCCGGTGCGCAGATCCTTGATGCGCGCTTGATCGAGCACGTAAGAGCGGATCTGGTGACCCCACTCGATGTCGCTCTTGGAGTCCTCCAGCTTCTGTTTCTCAACATTGCGTTTGCTGATCTCGAGCTCGTAAAGCCTGGCCTTGAGCATTTTCATCGCGAGATCGCGGTTGGCGTGTTGGCTGCGCTGGGTCTGGCAGGCCACCACCACGCCGGACGGCACGTGGGTGATGCGGATCGCCGATTCGGTCTTGTTGACGTGCTGGCCGCCGGCGCCGGACGAACGGTAAGTATCGGCTTTCAGATCCGCCGGATTGATGTCGATCTCGATGGAGTCGTCCACCTCGGGCGACACGAACACACCAGCAAACGAGGTGTGCCGCCGATTGCCGGAATCGAACGGCGACTTGCGCACCAGCCGGTGCACGCCGGTCTCGGTGCGCAGCCAGCCGAACGCATAAGGGCCTTCGATGGCGATAGTGGCGGATTTGATGCCGGCGACCTCGCCGTCCGAGCGTTCCAGAATCTCGGTCTTGAAGCCCTTGCTGTCAGCCCACTTCAGATACATGCGCAGCAGCATGTCGGCCCAGTCCTGCGCTTCGGTGCCACCCGAGCCGGCCTGCACGTCGAGATAGGCGTTGTTGGCATCCATCTCGCCAGCGAACATGCGGCGAAACTCCATCTGTTCCGCCAGCTTGACGAAACCCTCGACTTCACGCGTCAGCGCGGTCAGTGTGGCTTCGTCATTTTCGGCTTCCGCCAGCTCAAACAGTTCGGCGGCGTCGGTCAGTCCGGTGGCTGCACGATCCAGCGGCAGGATCACGTCTTCCAGCTTGGCGCGCTCCCGACCCAAATTTTGGGCGCGTTGCGGATCGTTCCAGATTTCGCTGCGCTCCAGCTCGGCACAGACTTCGATCAGTCGGTCGCGCTTGCTATCGCAGTCAAAGATAGCCCCGCAGCGCGTCGAAACGCGCCTGCAGGGCCTTGATCTCACTTTTGACCAAATTGATTTCCATACCGGCGATTTATCTCGATGGGGGCGCGCAGTATAGTCGCGCAGGCGATGCCGGTCACGTCCGTGGCGCCCAGTTGTACCGCGAATCGAGGCCATGCTAAAAAGACACTGAAATCCATGGTAGAGCATCAATCTGCTACAAACGTATACCGCTGGCGACGACGTCAATTCGAGCGAAGGGGAGTGCCATGAAAAGGCTGTTTATCAGCTTGCCGGTGTTGGCCGCCACACTCTGTGTCTGCAGCGCAGGCGCAGGCGCAACTCAATCCTTATGACGTAGATAAGCGTTTTTATATCGCGCCGATGTTTTCCTATACTTTCTCCAACCACGAGCGCGGTACCGACAACGGTCTGGACGGCACCATCGCCGTGGGCGCGGCCAGCGTCGCGGGCAACACATTGCCGCAGACCTGTGCCTCGACCTCCGGCCTTGACCCAGGCGCGATAACTACAAGATTGGGATCGCCGTGAACCTGCAACACCCGATCTCTAACCGGCATCAGGTATGACCACGTCTGCCGGATCGGCATCTGTGCTGACCGCAGATGCAGTGCTGGCCCGCCAGGATCGAATCCCGGTCTGGACCCTGCCGCGCCGGTATCTGGTCATCATCGGTATCGGCTATTTCTTCACTTTCTTCGACATCGCCGACATTGGCTACGCGATGCCGGCCATCGCCGAGCAGTTCAAACTGTCCGGTTCCGAATCCCTGTTCATCGCGCTGGCGTTGGGGCTGATCGGCTACGTGATCGGCTCGATCGTGATCGGCGCGATCTCCGATCGCATGGGCCGCTACCGCACGCTGATCATCACGCTCACGATCACCGCCGTCGGTTCGTTTCTCGATGCAACCGCGACCGGCATCGTCACCCTGGCGCTCTGGCGTTTCGTCACCGGCATCGGCGTGGGTGCGGATCTCAATCTGGTCTCCACCTATATCGGCGAACTGGCGCCGGCCGGCAAACGCGGCCGTATCTCCAACCTGACCTTTCTCGTCGGCATCCTGGGCCAGGCGCTGACGCCGTTTATCGCGCTCGCGCTGGTGCCGAATTTCAGTTTCGGTTGGCGGCTGATGTTCGTGCTGGGCGGACTGATCGCCACCATCGGCGTGTTCGCGCGGTTCCAGTTACCCGAGTCGCCGCGCTGGCTGGCGCTGCATGGACGGGTCGCCGAAGCCGACGCGGTGGTCCGACGCATGGAGGCCGGCGCCGCTGCCAGAGGCATCGTGCTGCCCGAACCGCGGCCCGCGAACGTGTCCGGTGAAACTCACGCATTTCCGTTTCGCGCACTGTTCCGACGTCCTTACAGCACGCGCCTGATCCTGCTGGCCTCGATGTGGTTCTTCTGGTACATCGGCAACTACGGGTTCCTGGGCGACGCCGCCACACTAATCGCCGGGCAGGGTTTCGCAGTCAGCAGTTCCCTCCTGTTCCTTGGTGTCGGTGCGATCGGGTATCCGGTCGGCGCGCTGGTGATGGCGCTCATTGCCGACCGCATGGAACGGCGCCTGCTGATTTTTGGTTCCACCGTCATCTGGCTGATCGGCATGCTGCTGATTGGCGCCAAGCTTGATGAAACCATGCTCGTCGTCGGCGTTTTCGTGGCTTCGCTCGCGCTCGGTCTGTATCTGCAGGTGGCCTACACGTATACAGCGGAGCTTTTCCCGACCCGCGCGCGTTCCAGCGGTTTCTCGCTCTCGGACGGGATCGGCCACAGCGGCGGTGCCGTCGGCGCGCTGCTGCTGCCGAGCATGGTCGGCGCGACCTCGTTCTTCATCGGCTTTCTGGGGATCGGCATCACCGGCCTGATCGCCGGACTCATCGCGTTGCTCGGACCGCGTACCAGCGGCAGGCGACTCGAGGAAGTCTCGCACTGACGCTGGTCCGCTCTGGAGTTGCCCTGCCCCACCCTGAACGGCAAGCCCCTCTCACCGAGCGATAGACTGACTGGGTTGCACTTGAACCTTAAGCCCGGCGTATCATCAAAGCAGCTTTAACACTCCAGCTTAGAACCGGCGCAGCCTGGAACGCGCGGCCACGGCGACATAAGGCCAACTGAGCCCCATCAAATCAGGAGACAAAAATGATCGCTTACACCACGCTGGGCAGCAACAATTTCGAACGTGCCGCAAAGTTTTATGACGCGTTGCTGACCGAACTCAACGCCAAGCGGCTAATGGACACTGATCGCATCATCCTCTGGGGCACGGCAATGAACGCGCCGATGCTGGCGATCTGCAAACCTTTCGACGGCACGCCGGCCACCTGCGGCAACGGGGTCATGGTTGCGCTCGCCGCCGGCAGCCCGGCAGAGGTCGACAGACTACACCGCAAGGCACTGGAACTGGGTGGCAGCGATGAGGGCGCGCCCGGCCCACGCGCCGGTGGTGCATTTTATATCGGCTATTTCCGCGATCTCGACGGCAACAAGTTGAATTTCTTCAGCCCTGCCCAGTAGGACTCAACCGCTGTCGAGGCACGCTTGCCATGCCCCGGCAGACACCTACCGTCACCTGAAACTAAGCGCGCAATTCAACTTCGCTGACGAGTAACTGCGAACGATCAGCGCAGGGGCCGACCAAAATCTCGACCTCGCCAGGCTCGAACACGGGCATGAGATCGGCTCCGAGAAAGCGCAAATCAGCCGCAGCCAGCGATAGTTCCACGGTTCCAGTCGCCCCGGCTTGCAGGGTGATCTTGCCGAAGCCCTTGAGTTCCAACAGCGGCCGGGTGACGCTGGCCAGCGGGTCGTGGACGAACAGAAAAACTGTTTCTTCGGCCGCCGCCTTGCCCGTGTTGGCGACGTCCACTCGCACGTCGATGCGTTGATCCTGCGTCACCGTTCCGGGCGAGGCGCGCAAGTTGGAAAGCTTGAAACACCCATAGCTCAGGCCATGACCGAATGGATACAGCGGCGCATTCGAGACGTCGAGGTACTTGCTGGTGAAATGCTGGTCCGCAACCGCCGGCCGGCCGCCGGGGCGCTCGCCGAAGAAGATGGGCACCTGCCCCAGCGCACGCGGCCAGGTGATCGGCGTGCGGCCGCTGGGTGAAACACGGCCCGTCAGCAGATCGGTGATGGCATTGCCGGCCTCGGCGCCAAGGAACCACGCCGCGAGCAGTGCATCCGCCTGTTCGGCCAGCGACGGGATGATCAGCGGCCGGCCCGAGAACAGGATGACGACGACCGGGATGCCGAGACGATGCGCACGCTCGAACGCGGCGTCCGCCAACGCTTGCTGCTGGCCCGGCAAGCCAGGATACGCACGGCTGGCGGCCTCGCCGCTCATAACGGCCGCTTCGCCCAGACACAGAATGACGGCGTCGGCGTTATCACAGAGACCAACCGCTGCCGCAATGCCTTGCTGATCATCATCGTCGATGGCGACACCGGAAGCGTGCCTGATTTCGACCGACGGCAAGCCGGCGCGCAGCCCGGCCAGCACGCTGACGTGATTCTCGGCCACCCCCGCCGCCCACCACGGGCCGCGCATCTCGCCGGGCGCGTCGGCCAGCGGCCCCAGCACGCAGAGCCGCCGAACACCGTCGGCCAGGGGCAGGGTTTCACCCTCGTTCTTCAGCATGACAACCGCACGCGCGCCCACCTCGCGCGCCAACTGGCGTCGCCGGCTGAGCGCTTCGGCCGTTTCCGGTTTCGCGCCTCTGCGGTAGGGATGGTCGAACAGACCGAGGCGCTGTTTCAAACGCAGCACCCGCCGAACGGAGGCATCGATCTGTTCCAGCGTGATCTCCCCGCGCTCCAGCGCAATCGGCAGGCCCTGGCGATAGGCGCCCGACATCATGTCGATGTCCACACCGGCGTTGAGCGCCAGCGCCGCCGCCTCGCTCAGGTCGACAGCGACCCCGTGGCAGATAAGCTCGGCGATAGCGTTGTAGTCACTGATCAGCACACCGTCGAACCCCAGCTCGCCGCGCAGGTAGTCGCGCAGCAAACGGCTGTTAGCCGTCATCGGCACGCCGTTGAGATCGGTGAAGGCGGGCATGAGGGTGGCCACGCCCGCCGCCACCGCCGCCTCAAACGATGGCAGGTGCACTTCGCGCAGGCTGCGTTCAGAGATGTCGACCGAGGCGTATTCGCGCCCCGCTGTCACCGGGCCGTAGGCACAAAAATGCTTGGCGCAGGCGGCCAGCGAACTGCCGTCGGCGAGATCATCGCCCTGAAAACCCTGGACTTTCGCCTGTGCGATGCACGTGCCCAGGTAGGGGTCTTCACCCGGACCCTCGGCCGTCCGGCCCCAGCGCGGATCGCGCGAGACGTCCAGCATCGGTGCGAACGTCATGGCCAGTCCGTCCGCAGCCGCTTCGATGGCCGCCTCGCGTGCCGTCTGCGCCCAGACCTGCAGATCAAACAGCGCCGCCTCGCCCAGCGGAATCGGAAACAGCGTGCGATGACCGTGGATGATGTCGAGACCGATCAGCAGCGGAATGCCGAGCCGGGACTCCTCCACCGCTAGCCGCTGCATCTCGCGCACGTGCTCGGCACCCACCATGTTCAGCAGATTGCCGATGCTGCCGCTCCTGATGGCGTCGGTGGAATCACCTGCGATAACCGGACCGGTCACCGCGTAGCTGGAAGCGGTCATGGTGAGTTGGCCGAGTTTTTCGGCCAGCGTCATCTCACTGATCAGGGTTTCGATACGACTCATCAAACACAAGCCTCCGGGGCAATGAGTTGGCATGATAGGCGACAGCCGGATTGGCAGCACGGGCGACCGCAGTTCATCGGGGTTCAGGCAGTCCGTGCAGATAAACTACGACCATACGGCGTCCATCGACGCGAAGATAATAGCCGGCACTTTGCAGGAGTGATGAAATCGAACATCAAGAATCCCCCGGCTTGAACGCCTCACCGTCCAGCCTCGTCGCCCTGCCCGACGACGCTCTGATCGAAGCCGTGCAGCGGCAGACCTTCCGCTTTTTTTGGGAAGGCGCGCATCCGGCCAGCGGCCTGGCGCCGGACCGCCGTAGCACCCGCGATGAACCGATCGACGATCTCGCCGCCATCGGCGGCTCCGGCTTCGGCGTGATGGCCATCCTCGTCGCGATCGAGCGTGGCTGGATCACGCGCGAGGCGGCACTGGAACGTCTCGATCACATGCTCGAAGTGCTGACCCACGCGACCTGTTATCACGGCGCGTTTCCACATTTCATGAACGGCTCCACCGGCGCCACCATCCCCTTCAGCCGCAAGGACGACGGCGGCGATCTGGTCGAGACCTCGTTCCTGGTGATGGGCCTGCTGTGCGTACGGCAATATTTTCAGGGCGACACGGTGCCAGAGAAATTGCTGCGCGACCGCATCAACTGGATCTGCAACGACGTCGAATGGGACTGGTACACGCAGGGCGGGCGCAAGTTGCTGTACTGGCACTGGAGCCCCAACAACGGCTGGGTCATGGATCACGAAATCCACGGCTGGAACGAATGTCTGATCACCTATGTGCTGGCCACCGGAGCCAACCGCTATGCCATCGATCCGTCGGTCTATCACCGCGGTTTCGCCACCGGCCGTGATTTCCTCAATGGCAAGTCCTACTACGGCATCGAACTGCCGTTGGGGATGCCCTACGGACTCAAGGATCGTTATGCCGACTACTGGGACCAGAATCTCCGGCATGTGCGCATAAACCACGCCTACTGTGTTGCCAACCCGCACGGCTACAAGGGCTACGGCGAATCCTGCTGGGGTCTCACCGCCAGCGACGACTATGCAGGCTACGCCGCTCATGCAGGCTACGCCGCTCATGCAGGCTACGCCGCCCATGCACCGAATAACGACAACGGCACCATCACGCCGACCGCAGCGTTAGCCAGCCTGCCGTACGCGCCGCAACTGGTGATACAAACCCTGCGCCACTTCCTCAACCGCTATGGCGAGAAAATCTGGCAACGCTACGGTTTCGTCGACGCCTTCAACGAACAGCGCGATTGGTACGCGAACACCTTCATCTCCATCGATCAGGGCCCCATCGTGGTGATGATGGAAAACCACCGCAGCGGTCTGCTGTGGAAACTGTTTATGAGCGCCCCGGAAGTGCAGACGGGTTTGCGACGACTCGATTTTTCCAGTCCTCACCTCGCCCCGGACAACAACCGTTGACGGAAACTTTTGATCAATGGCTGGAGCGTGAGTATCGGCACGCTGCAACAGCGATGCTGTGCAGCGTTTCGCCTGTCGATATCGTGCAACAACGGCCGGGCTTCGGGCAGCTCGTGCATCCGGTTTGCGGCAGCATCGTCGCCTCGCCGGTTCCTGGCGCCTACGATCCCAACCCCGATTATTTCTTCCACTGGTATCGCGATGCAGCGCTGGTGATCGATGCGCTGCGCCTGCTGTACGCCAGCGGCACCATCGAAAATGAGGCAATCTCGCATCTTGCCGACTTCGTGCGCTTCAATCTATCGCTGCAGACACTGGACGGTCGCCGCCTGGGCATCGAAAGCTCGCGCCGCACGAACGTCCGTGAAGATTTCCATAGGTTTTTGCGCACGGACGAAGACCTCGGCGCCGTTTACGGCGATGCGATTCTGGCCGAGGCGCGCGTCAACCCCGATGCCAGCCTGGATATTTCCAGGTGGCCGCGTCCGCAGCACGACGGCGCGCCGCTGACGGCATTGACACTGCTCCGCTGGACACGGGCTGCATCGTTTGATGATCACCTGAGCGCCGCCATCTCCAGCCTGATCCGCACGCACCTCGACTTCACCAGCCGCCATTGGAGCGAGCCGTGTTACGACATCTGGGAAGAAGAAAAGAGACAGCACTACTACACGCAGCGCGTGTCCGCCGCCGCACTGATCGAAGGCGCGGACTGGTTGAAATGCCAGGGCGAGCATGAACTTGCGGCCCGCTATGCTGCGCAGGTGCAAACGATTTATCGGCGACTCGAACAATTCTGGTGCGCCGACGCCGGTCACTACCGTTCGCGAATTCTCGAGTCCGGCCAGCGTTCCGGCAAGGAGCTCGACATCGCCGTGATCCTCGCCACGACCCATGCAGACGCCGGCAGCGGGCCTCACTCGGCCGCCGATCCGCAGCTGCAGGCGACGCTGGCGCAACTGGAGCATCGGTTCGATGCCGACTATGCGATCAACCACCACCGCCCCGCAGGGACCGGCACGGCCATGGGCCGTTACCCCGGCGATGTCTACTACTCGGGCGGTGCCTATTACTTCTCGACCCTGGGCGCGGCGGAGTTCTGTTTCCACGCAGCGCTGACTGGCGGCGATGCGAAAACCTGGATCGCACGTGGCGACGCCTACCTCACCACCGTGCGCAGATACACGCCAGCGACTGGCGCGCTGTCGGAGCAATTCGATCAAACCAGCGGCGCGCAGACTTCCGCCCCCGATCTGGCCTGGAGTTACGCGGCCTTCATTTCCTGCATCACGGCACGTCGCCAGTGTATGGGGCATCGTGCGCACGGGTTGGTGACCGGCTGATGTTCGATCACTCAACTGATCGCGTAGTCACGGAGGCTGAAGCCGAAGCCGGCATCCACACCGGACTGCGCCGCCAGGTCAGCCAGATGCTGCAGGCCCTGACTACCTCGCCTATCGCCAGAATCCTGATGTGGCTGGCCGTCGGCATTGCCGTCGTGGTGGCCTGTACCACCTATGGTCAGATCCGTCTGAACCGCTGGAACAAGCCATTCTACGACGCCATCTCGCGCCGCGACTTCGGTGATTTTTTGACCCAGCTCGGCGTGTTCCTGATCATTGCCGGCAGCTTGCTGGTATTCAACGTGGCGCAGCGCTGGCTCGTGGAAACCTTGAAGTGGCGAATGCGCGAAGCCCTGGTCGAGGATCTGACCTCACACTGGATGAAGCCCCGCCTTGCGTTCTGGCTGGCGCATGCCGGGCCGATGGGTGTCAATCCCGATCAACGCATGCACGACGACACGCGCAAACTGTGCGAATTGTCGGCCGATCTGGGCACCGGATTGCTGCAAGCCACGATCCTGTTTGCATCTTTTGCCGGCGTGCTGTGGAGTTTGTCCAGCGGCTTCAACTTTCACCTCGGCGGCAAGGACTACGCACTGCCGGGATACATGCTGTGGGCTGCCATCCTCTATTCCGGTACCGGCTCGCTGCTCAGCTACTGGGTCGGGCGCAACCTGATCCAGCGCAACGCCGAGCGCTACGCGCGCGAAGCGGACCTGCGCTATACGCTGGTGCGCATTAACGAGCATCTGGACGGTATTTCACTGGCTGCGGGCGAAACTGACGAACGGCGCCGCGTACGCATTGATCTGGCCGGCGTGCTCGAGGCCACGCGCCTGCTGGTGCTGAGTCTGACCAACCTCACTTGGGTTACCGCCAGCTTCGGCTGGATCACCAACATAGTACCGATACTGGCCGCGTCGCCATTATATTTTACCGGCAAGATCTCTTTCGGCGGGCTGGTCATGGCCGCCGCCGCCTTCACCCAGACCGAAGTGTCACTGCGCTGGTTTGTCGATAATTTCAGCATCATCGCCGACTGGCGCGCGACCCTGCTGCGCGTCGCCAGCTTCCGCCAGGCTCTGACCGACAGCGAGACCCAGACCGA
>CAJDWY010000025.1_pt1 | contig 10267 bp, 17 predicted proteins | sample 7391751 | NCBI WGS metagenome assembly CAJDWY01 (sample SAMEA7055745, study PRJEB34461) | soil metagenome | biome: terrestrial ecosystem; feature: Peninsula; material: soil | place: Antarctica | collected 2016
GGGTCTGCCAATCGCGTTGCCAGGGCGGACGACCTTCCTCAATCGACGCGAGAAGCCGCGCGGCGACCTCGTCCCACTTTGCATTGTTGCTCATAAAGCTCTCCTGATAAGCCGAAACATTCCGGCGAGTGGTCTCAGGAAGCTCTAGCGGGTGTGGGGTTTTTTGCCTGGAAGAAAAAACTTCGGGGTTAGCTAGAGAGGGTGTCACCCATTCGAGATACCCCCATGCAGCTCACCCCTGAACAACGCGCCGTAGTCGAAGCCGGCGCCGATCCGTCACGCCCCCATCTCACTGTCGTTGGCTACGCGGGGACGGCCAAAACCACCACCATGCTGGCGATGGCGAAGGCCAAGGGCGACAAGGGGGAGACCGGCAGCGCGTTCTTCTTCAACCGCGCGATGGCCGACGAGATGCGGGGGAAGATCATCTCGGACGGCATCTGTGGCCTGTCCGCCTCGACGCTGCACAGCCTGGCGTTCCGCTCGATGAAGCGACCCTATGGCGCGCGGGTCGGCGCCAAGATGCTGGCGGCCGACATCGCCAGTCACCTCCAGTTCGGGCGAGTGGTACTGCCCTGCCTGTCGATCCCGATCACCCCCACCGGGGCGGCCTACATCGCCATGCGCTCGCTGGCGGTCTACTGCCAGTCGAGCGACGAGCGGATGATGAAGCACCACCTGCGGGCCGGGAACCACGAGGTCGCGCTGTACCGGGACCGGGTGCGAGCGGCCTTGAAGCCACACTCCGAGCGACTGGCAAAAGCGGTGTTCGACCCCGCTGGCACCCTGGCGATGTCCCACGACGTTTACTTGAAGTGGTACATCGAGGACGTTGCCAAAGGCGTGCGGGCGGGGCCGGTAGGCGACTACCTGATCGGCGATGAATTCCAGGACTCCAATGGCGTCACCATGAAGCTGATGGAGACCATGGCCGGCCGTGGATCACAGATCGTGGTTGCGGGTGATCCGTACCAGCAGATCTATCAGTGGCGCGGATCGGTGGACGCGATGAGTCGGATGCAGACCGACCGGCGGCTGGAACTCACCCAGAGTTTCCGCTTCGGGCAACCGCTGGCCGACCTCGCATCGGCAGTGCTGCATCGGTTGGGTGCGACCGTACATTTGACCGGCAACCCGGCGGTGACGACGGAAATCCTCACCCAGGGTAGTGGCAACTTCACCCCCCAGGCGATGATCTGCCGCACCAATGTCGGGGCGATGGAAGAAGCCGCTGCGCTCGTGCAGTCAGGGCGATCCTGCTACCTGCCGCGTGCCCGTTCGATGATCGACATCATCGACGACATTGAAGCCCTGCACGCTGGCGGACGGGCGCAGCGCACCGATCTGCGCGTGTTCAATAGCTACGACAGTTTCCTTGAGCACGCGGACAAATCCAGCGACGGCGCCGAATACAAGCGCCTGTTGAAGATGATCGAGGAACAGGGCTTCCAGTCGCTACGGAACCTGCTACGGTCCTGCGAGGCCCAGTGGGCAGGTGCCGTCACGCTGATGACCGCCCACGCCTCCAAGGGATTGCAGTTCGAGTCGGTGGCGCTGGGGTCGGATTTCCCGACGGATAAGGACCTGGCCGAAAAGCCGGAGACGTCGGCAGAGGAAATCCGCCTGATGTACGTCGCGGCAACCCGCGCACAGCGGCGGCTGGACTTGAGCCGCTGTGGTTTCCTCAAAGGGCTACACGCCAGCGAAGGGATCAGTGGATCAGCGGCCCAGCGCAGCAAACCCCGCAGCGCTACGCAAGCGAAGGCCACGCCCCGTGCCAAAAGAAAAGCCCTGATCCGAAGATCAGGGCTGTGAATGACGCGATCAGGCAGGCGAGGAAACCGTGTCTGCCATCGCATCAGCAGGGCACTCAAGGTCGCCGTGCGGAACCCGGTAGAGACCAAGATGATCCTCGACGTAACCCAGTACCTGAGTATCGTTGTAGTAGCCTGTCACCTGAAAGTCACCCCGACAATACCGGCGACGCCAGACCTGACCGATCGGTATCTGGCGCAGACGCACCAGAGTCTCGATCCGCTGGCGCTCGATGACTTCCTTGCGCCAGGCGGGTTTCGTGCCGGGTTCCGTTTCAGGAACCATCTTGAAGTAGCTCTGTGGAACCGTGTAGTAATACGGTTCCATGGATTCTTCCAGGCCCTTGTACCCCCACTCGCCGTGATAGCAACTCAGCAAGTAGCAACCGATGAACCTGACACTACCTTGTGAGCCGTCCAGTGCCGGTCCGATTTCCTCGACCGTCCACAAGACGTTTCCACGAAGTGAGTGCTTGAGCGCCTTCCGCCCGCAGCTACCGGCCGTGTGAGTCAGTAGCTCGGACACCTGTTGCTTCTTTGAAGTACAGCCAAATGACCATCCCATGTTGCTCTCCTGATAAGCCGGTGAGTAACCGGCAAGTGTTCTCAGGGAGCTATAGCAGCGGTCTGGGTTTTTGCATCGCCCAAAGAAAACCCCAGATCCGAAGATCCGGGGTTTGAGTTACAGATAAGTAGCGGAATGACGATCGTCATCACCCTCATATTCCACGCACACCTCCACTTCCAGCCCTGGGTAGACCTTGGGGATCTGCTCGAAGATCGGTACCGGGGACGACCAGGCGGTATCGAAGCGGACCTGGATGCAGCCTTCTTCTTCCTCGACGACTTCGACACTGCAGGCGTTCCACTTCGTGCCCCAGTTCTTGATACGCCAGCTGTACCAACTGGCGTGCCCATACTTGCGGATGTTGGCAGCGTACCGCTCACCATCGGCATACTCTGCCGGGTGCTGCTGCTTCATCCAGGCAAGATAAGCACCGACAACCGACAACGCGGATTGCCGAACCTCAGCAATCGCCGCCTTGTAGCGGCCGGTCATCCCTCTGACGACATCGCACAGGTACTCCAGCCTCGCGGCCTCGAATTCCACTTGCATCGCAGGCGAACATGAAGCCAGGTGAGCATCCAGATCATCAGGGACAACCCCTGAAACCAGGACACTGGCAACCGCTTCGCCAGCGCCACTGACATTCCCCACGTCCAGATCCTTTGGCATCGGGATGATGACCCCGAAGTCAAAACATGGCGGGTGGCAGTCAAGGCCGACTGCCTTGATGAAACGGGCCAGGGTTTCCGATGGACCGCCGATTGCTACCGAGTTGTACGTCCAATTTGGCATTTGTGTCTCTCCTGATAGCCGGCTGAGAAGGCCAGCGAAGCGTTCTCAGGAAGCTATAGCCGCGGTGGAGATATTTGCTTCGGGCAAAGAAAAACCCCGATCCGAAGACCGGGGTTTGAATCACGCTGCTTCTTTCTGAACCAGAGCAAGACCCATCAGGTAGTCTCCGAAGTGGGAAACCAGTGCTTGTGAAACACGGTTGGTAGCGCCGTTCAGGATTGTTCTTTCGACCTGTTCTATGAACGACCGGATGCCTGTCAGTTCTTCCACGGGAAGCCCATTACGTTCATTCTCAAGCATCTGTGCAGGGGTCCCCCCGCTCAACAGTTTCAGAGCGCTCGCAATCCGCCCATCGAACTGATCTTTGGCCTGATATTGAGCTAAAAATGCGGCCTCATAGTCCGCAATCCGGGCCGGCTGCGTTTCCTCGAACCAAGCCGCAAACTGCCTATCAAGTTCTTCTTCGTCCATCATCCATCTCCTGTAAGGTCGGCGAGCAACCGACAAGTGTTCTCAGAGATCTATAGCCGTGACGGAGGTATTTGCTGCATCGCCCAAAGAAATCCCCCAGTCCGAAGACCAGGGTTTGAGTGGATATTGATCAGGCGATAGCCGTTTCGACTTCGGGTACAGCGTCAGCCGTTTCGGTCTTCGGAGCGGTGTAAACCGTCTCTCCATCGACCTTGACGAACTTCACCTGCAACAGGCGGCCCTTCAAGGACACACCGGTGGTGCCGGCCTTGTCACCCTTCGTGTAGGTGAAGGTTTCGGCGTAGATGTCGCTGATCTTGAAGCCGATGAGAACCTTGCGGTTCGGATCATTGGCGGCCTGAATGGCACGCCGGATGACCCGTTGCGCTTCTTCACCGGAAACGCGGCAATCGAACTTGGTGTACTCCACCTCATCCGAATCACCGCGCAGTGCCGAGATGTCAGCCGCGAGGAAACCGGGACCCTTGCGGACCCCGACTTCACGAACGCGGTTCAAGTAGCCAAGGCCATTAACGTGCAGATCGAAATACTTTTTGTCGCTCATGTGAATCTCCTGATGAGCCGGCGAGTAACCGGCAAGTGATCTCAGGAAGCTGTAGCGACGGTCAAGGTTTTTGCTGCGTCGCTGCGACCCGAGTGCGCTGCCGCCGGGTCGTTGGCTGCGGCCGTGCAAGCGCCGTTTACAAGTGTCACAAGTGTCACACTCGTCGCCAGTGTTTGTGTCGGCCGCGCAGTGCTCACAGGCATTGTTTGCGGCAGCTCACAAGCCTATAATTCGCCCCGTCACCTCAACGATCCACGCTCCCTCGAACCGTAACGGCCAGGGTCGTGGACTACCTGTATTTACTACACGGAGATTGAGATGACATTCCAAACCCAAGCCACGGACCCCCGGCTCGACACGCCGGAGAAGCGCCAGGCCGTCGCAGCACGGCTCGACCAACCAGGGTGGCGACCCCGAACGCTGGATGAACGAAAGCGCAACCAGGCGTTACGGCAAGCGGTACTGGAAGGCTGGTGTTACATCCCCACAGCGGCGGAAGCCAGACGCGGAAACCGCCAGGTGCTGGCAGAGATCGACGCCAGCCGAGTCCGGGTCAAGCCCGCCGCGGTACTGGCCGAGTAAGACAGGATGGGCCGGCGGGGGAGACTTCGCCGGCCTGGTTGCTTGAGGTCAGGGCCATCTGTATAATGGCCGCATCTCCTAGACTTCTGACCTCCCTCTGCCCGTAGCGGCCAGGGTTGCCAGAGCCCCTGTATCCAACAATAGGAGATTAAAATGACCCCGCAAAACCAGAGTGTGCCTGTCGTCGATGGCGCCGAAGACGATTGGGAACCCGCTCCGCCAACCTACCAGACCCGCGAGGAATTGCGGGAAGACATTGAGGTGATGGAATCATTCGTCATCAAGATGGGCGGGACCCTGAAAGCCCCACGAATCAAACCGAATCGGTTTCTCGGAGAGAAGTAAAGAAAAAGCCGGCGGGGAATACCCTGCCGGCTTTTGAGTTTCAGTCGTCGTAGCGACTGTAACGGTTGTAACGGTCTCTCAGATCCTCAACCGCAAAACAATTCGCCTGGATGACCCGCTTCCGTAATCCGGGAACAGAATCAATGTCCCCGGCGTACTGCACAGATGGAAACCAACGCTTTTGAGCAACATCAAATCGCCCCTCGACAGCGTTCATCCCCAACTTCAGTGACTCCACAGCAGTCACTATGACGTGCCACGGAAGTACCCTGTACGAACGCCCATCAACGCCTTTGGTCGTACCGTAAACGACGCAGTACAAGGGGCCGTGGTCGTCGCGTTTTATGCCGACGACGATACCTGGTCGCGGGCGTCTCTTTGGATCATCAGGCCATACCGCCCAAACGACAGATCCAACTTTTACTTCTTTAATCTCACTCATAACAAGACTCCATCTCCCGTGCTGCTCAGGGGAGAACAGCAAAGAAGACGCCATGCGTTGAGCAGCCGGGGGTAGCAAATCCCCGCAACACATGGCGGAGATTCCCCGGTAAGGGTGGTCTCAAGAAGCTATAGCCGACCCCTGGATTTTTGCTTCGGGCAAAGAAAAACCCCGATCCGAAGACCGGGGTTCGAGTGAAACCGCTATGCAGCGGCGTGATCTTCCTCAATGCCTTTCATGCCTTTGCTGTCAACCGCTACGACTACACTGTTGCCATCGGCGCGAAAGAATGCGTCGTTCGACTTGGCAACCCAGTCGCTCAGCGTGATGTCATCGCTGTTGACGCAGACGTTGTAGGGATGCCGGTAAGCGGCATCCCGTTCAACATCAACTTCCTCTGGGGTCAGCCACCGTTCCTCGTATCGGTGCAGGTCCCCGGAACATCCGATGACAAGGAGCTTCTTCCGGCGGACTTGCCGCTTGCCGGACCGATTGACAACATAGACGCCGTTGTCCATACCGGCGGTGTAGCCTTTTTCGTTGGCGTCAATGAGGTTGACGATCTCGATGCCCACCGAAGAATTGCCGCCTATGTAATTGCCAGCGACCTGCGCGAAGCGGGCGACCTCATAGTTGCCGTCGCCACGAACTTCGTACTTGTCCAGCGCGTCGAGGAACGGATAGACCGATTCCGGGCCCCCGTTCCAGTGTAGGTACACGCCCAACACTTTCTTGACCTTGGCGTCCGGTTGAAACGCAACGATCGCTCTATTACCCATGTGAATCTCCTGATAGATGTCCGCGAGAAACGGACGAGTGGTCTCAGGAAGCTGTAGCCGCAGTCAGGTTTTTTGCTACGAGCACTCAAACCCCGGCCGAAAGGACCGGGGTTTGAGTGCTCAGACCCGGATGGAGTCGAGCAGGCAGGGCACGACCGGGAAGCTCGATACAGTCCGGATGACGCTCCCCACCAGTCCAGCCTTTTGAAGACGCGCCAGGATGTGGGGCACGTCGATTGCAACCAATGGGTGGCCCTCAGCGTCGGTCTCGTTGCCGAGATCACGGTTTGCCGTCAGATGCGACGGCGGTTGGTCCGCGCATCGCAGCGAGAGGCAGAAACTGCCATCTCGATACCGCATTGCCATGACGTGACAGGGCTGTCCTGCATAGTCAATCATGTGAATCTCCTGAAACGACCGGTGAGAAAGCCGGCCAAGTGGTCTCAGGAAGCTATAGCCGCACCGTGGTTTTTGCTGCGTGCAAAAGAAAAACCCCGGTCGGATGGACCGGGGTTGGAGTGGCACTCTCAGTAGTGCAGGGGATCGCGCAGCAGCCGACGGATGCCGGACAGCCTGAGCAACATCGCTCGGTTCAGGACTGGCTTGAGATCCTTCATCAGATGCTCGATCTCACGCGCCGCTTGTTCTCGGATGATGCCGTTTTCAGAGGGCACCCAGCGAAACGTAGCGGGTTCGTAGACGACTTGTCCGCGATCACGCAGCTTGCCCAGATGATAGTTGACGTTCTTCTGGGAACAGCCAATACGAATGGCCGTTTCCCGCGAGTTCAGCGGTGAAAACTTCACCCAGGCCAGGATACGTTCTGTCATCGCCTCGTCACGCATGTCGATGCGCGCAACGGTGCCGCGAGGTGAAGGCAGGCCGGTGCCGCGGGCGACCTGACGCCACGACGGCCAGCGGGTGGTTTTACGGATGGGAATAACTTTTTGTACTGATGCAGCCATGTGAATCTCCTGATAGGCCGGTGAGAAAGCCGGCGAGTGATCTCAGGAAGCTGTAGCCGCGCCGTGGATTTTTGCTTCGGACAAGAAAAACCCCACCGAAGTGGGGCGTGAATGACTACATGATCTACTCGGTTTTGGTGGCTTCTGTGAAAGCTTCCCTGACCAGATTCCAGGTGTAACTAGAAAAGCTGAGGTTGCTGCCGTCGGGCATGTCGATGGCGGTCGCAATGACCCCTCTGAGCGCCCGCAGCATTTTGGGCGCCGCAGCGATCAGCCTGGCGTTCGCTAGGTCAACCGGCCTGTCGCCGATGATGCCGCAGATCGACCGTGGGCCAGAGCCGTTGTCGACCATGACCGTGATCGTGTCGGGAAGCGGATCATCGTAAGACCCGACCGTCCACGGCCCCGGCGTGTGATCACCACCGCACGCAGCGGCAGAAGCCACATCGTCAACGTGAGCATCAGAGACCGGCTCCTCTGCCGCAGACTCACCCGATAACCGGCCGATCTCCCGGTCCAGACACCAGCGGGCCTTGCGCAGATCCTCGACCGCGATGCATTCCACACCGCTGGGGTGTTGCGTGTAGTGAGCAGGGTGATTCACAGCATCGTGCTGGGTCATCACACTTCCTCCACGACACAAAGATCAGCAATAGCCGCCTGGGTCAGCCGGCAGACCTTGGCCTGGACGAATCCAGTCTGGATCTGCCTGTGCGACGGCTCGACGACACCGGCTTTCACCAGCGCGTCGACCATGCCGTTGTTCTCCGACCAGTCCTTGATGATGACTTCACCCCATTCCAGTTCTGCACCTTTGATGGAGCAGGTGGCCGTAGCGAGAGGGCAGCCATCTTCCTCGACGAGGCAGATGGCAATCTGGCCTGATTGCGCATACTTGTCCCAGACAGTTTTGCCGGTGTATCCCAAAAACAATACGTTCATGTTGCTCTCCTGAAAATGCTGGTGAGTGCCAGCGCATGTACTCGGAGAGCTATAGCAGTGGCCCGGATTTTTGCCACAGAAAAGGCCACCCGGAGGTGGCCTTGAATTACGGGTCACAGCTAACGCTGCGCTCATGAGTCGCCCCTCAACTCGGTGTTATGCGTCAAAACAGGCATACGCGAGGGTCGAGCCCTCTCGCCAAGGCTGATCGAGGAGGGCACAGCGGAAGCCCGGCTTTTTCTGCTTGTTCCTGCCACCGGCACTCACCCGCCTTCCGACAGTCATATTTTCGCGGAGACCCCTTCATCCTCTTCAGCTTTCTAGGGCCGACGACAGGAGCGTAGCCACCGTTTATCTCTGCCTCATCCACCTGCGCCTGCATATGGCCACCTTTACATGCCATCCCCCACCACGGACAGCCTCTGTTGTCCAGATCGTCATGCCCCGGACACGGTGAATCATATTTTCCCGTCCACGGCGACCCGTCCGGCGCGATCAGGGGACACATGCTCGCTGGGCAGCGCAGAACAAGGCGCTCAACCGGAGGCCCGCTACGCGCGCTAAGGTGTGCGCAGTTCGGAGCCTTACGCACGGTGATTTTTTGCTGAGTCATTATATCTTTCTCCAGAGTGCCGGTGAGTGCCGGCGAAGTGTTCTCGGAGAGCTATAGCCGCGGCCAGGATATTTGCTGCCGCTCAATAATAGAAAAAACCACCCGAAGGTGGCCTGTGAGTGTTACCAGTCGGCACGTGAAGCTATCGAACTCAAAGTACCCGCCGTCTTCCGGCTGGATAATCCCCCAGTCGTCGAAGACGGACTCGGGGATTATTTCGCCGGCGGTCATGCCGCTTTCTCCATCAGGCGACCAAAGCAGTCGCCGCAGTAAGCAGCGGTGGCGCCTTCATCTATGCTGTAGACGGGACGCACCTTGTTTCCCTCGCGGTCAACCAGGTCCAGCGCCATCCCCATTTCGTCAGAATCGACAAACAACGGTGGTTGACGCTTGAGCGAGCCAACCACAGCTTCGTTGAAGGCACAGTCCACGCAGTGAATGTCTGCCTCGTAGGTGTATCCGATGATTCTCATGTTGCTCTCCTGATATGCCGGCGAGTAAACGGCAGGTGATCTCAGGGAGCTATAGCAACCCCTCCGATATTTCATCGGAGACTGGACTTCTGTGGCACGCCTTACGGCCGGTAACACGGCAGCACCTGTCGTGCCGATGCCCGCAAGCGGTCATCGCCCCGCTTGGGGAGATCAAGCGGGCGGGACCAATCTGAACCGGAGGGTTTGATGCGGCCAGGGCAACCGACACCGGACAAAGAAAGCCCCGGCTCTCGACCGGGGCAACGAGACCACAGGAAAAACAGTTGACTCAGAACAGCCCGGACAGACTGTTGACCAGTCCTTGCCGGATGACCGGCTCGGCATCCTTCCAGTCCAGATTCGCCTGGTTGGCGTAGCTCGCCACGCGGGTCTGGTGAATCTTGTACTGCGACTGCTCGGTGTAGCTTTTGCCGGTGTTGCTGGCGATATTGTTCCCTGTGCCGGTGGCAGACCCGCTCTGACCCAGCAGCGCACCCAGCAGGCGGGCGCGGACGTCCCCGGACTGGCTGGCAGTGCCACTGTTGGCCGAAGTGTTGTGGGTAACGGTAAAGGTTTGACCCTTCGCGCCACGTTGCAACACCCGGACATCGGTGATGACTGAGTAGGTCACGTTCTTGACCAGCAGGCCACCAACCCAATCGGCCGCACCGACACCCAGACCGGCAGCACCGATGGCAGTGCCACCGCCACCGGACAGTGCCGCGATACCGGCACCCGCAACACCCGATCCCAGCACCGCGCCGTAACCACCCCCAAGGGCGGATTGCAGCGCGTCGGGCTGGATCTTGCCGACTTGCAGCACGTTGACCTGCAAGATGACCTTGGCTTGCGCCGGATCATTCACAATCCTCCAGCCTTTGGCTTGAATCGCCGACGCGAGCGCCGGTGCCAAGCC
>CAJDWY010000086.1_pt1 | contig 9928 bp, 8 predicted proteins | sample 7391751 | NCBI WGS metagenome assembly CAJDWY01 (sample SAMEA7055745, study PRJEB34461) | soil metagenome | biome: terrestrial ecosystem; feature: Peninsula; material: soil | place: Antarctica | collected 2016
ACCAGAAGGCCATGTTTCTCGGGTGCGGCCTTCTTCTTGGGCGACCGCGTCATGTCGGCGGCTTAGCGTACTTTAAATTCCGTTTTCTGAAGGGACCCCAAGTAGGTCACGGCATTGGCGCCCCCCGGAATCGTGGTCCGGCTGCATTCCAACTGGAGACGGCACGATGACGAAACTCGACAAGCCTGTCCGACTCCCACCTCAAAAACGAGCCGGTGCAACTCACCGCTGCACGTTTTAAGAGATTAGCGCCAAGCCGAAACGTGCTGCCGTCGCCCATCCACGAATGAGACGGCCCAGGCGCGTCTCACCATCGCTTGTGGACGGGCAGCGATCAACAATTGAAGCGTCCTACTTCAATAGTTCCTGCTTGCGCATCGCCAATTTGTCGCCAAGCGTTTTCAGCTGTTCTTTCGACATCAACATCTTGGCACGAGGGAACATATCGCCTTCTTCTTCCTTGATATGGTGTTCGACAAGCTCCTTGAGGACCTTGGCCCGGCCGCTGAATTGCTCGGAGCCGGGCGGCGTCTTGTTCAAGTCAGGCAACACCAGATCACCTACCGCGCGATGCTCTTCGTACGCCTCGAACACCATTTGTGAATCACCGCTCTTCTCTCCAGCTTCCTTGAACGCCGGATAAAAAATCTCGTCTTCGATTTTTGTATGGACTTCGAGCTCGGCAGTGATTTTACCAAGCAAAGTAGCGCGCGTCTTTGCGCCGCGTGTCGTCGTGCCGGCAAGGTCGTCCAACAGTTCACGCACCTTCTTGTGGTCTGCCTTCAATAATTGGATCGCGTCCATGTGTACACTCCTCCACGTAAGAGGTTTTAATATAGCAAGAATTTCAATTAATAGACCGTGAATGCTGTGGGGCGCGCTCGCACCTGAAATTAGATGATGCTTTCATGAGAGAGCGCATCCCTACGCCCGACTGTCACTTGGGCTTTGGAGGGGGGTCAACTACGAAGCGCAACGCGTTTAAAGGCTTGTTCGAACCGTGCCTATCCGGTTGACGCCCCAAGACACCATGGGTAGTGTTCGGCATGGTCAAGCCTTTTCCGACGACCCTGCTGGACTTTCAGCGGATGTTCCCCAACGAGCGGGCCTGTGCGGCAATTATTTGGAGCGAGTTCGTTGGCCTGATGGCTTTGTGTGTCCCCGTTGTGGCGCGGCGGGCGAGGCGTACCGCTTCGAGCACCGGCCGACGGACCCGCACGCCGCTGCAGGCCTGGTTTTAGTGATGAATTGACGTCGATAATAAACGTGCAACGGCTGTGTTTTTAGAGCATCATTGGGCTCTCTAACACCTGCCTTGGAGCCTGCGAATGGCACCCAAAGTGCCGGCATTTCCGGCAGACGCGAAACAGACTCTGGAGACGTTCGCAATACCTGCTGATGTTCCATCGCGTCGCGACAGTGCACGCCTTGGGCACCTGACACACGCAACCATCGGCATTCTGACACTGGCGATCCTCTATACCTGCTACTTTACTCAGGAGGCTCTGCTACCGGTGGTATTGGCGTTTCTGCTGGCATTGCTATTGTCGTCGCTGGTCGGCTTTATTGAACGCTTGTATCTGCCGCGTGCGGCAGCTGCTCTTGTTGTGCTGCTGGTGTTGATCTGCGGTTTCGGAGCAGGCGTCTATGGCCTAGCGCAACCGGCCCAGACCTGGGTTAAGAATATACCTGAGGAAGTGCATACGCTGCAGCAGCGTTTCGAGTTCCTGAGTGGGCCGTTTCACCAGGCACAAAAAGTACAGAAAAAGATTGAGGCGATGACGTCGTCTCAGCCGGCGGGGTCGGCAATGGTCGTCAGCAGCGGAAAGCCCGGAGTATTCGTCGGGGCGCTAAGCAGTGTGCCGCATGTGCTGGGCAATATTGGAGTCATTATCGTCCTGACTTACTTTCTGTTGTCGACGGGCGATAATTTTCTGCGTCGTATGGTCTCGATCGCGCCGGGATTGCGCGAGAAGAAATTCATAGTCGGCATGGCGCGCGACATCCAGGTCGAGATATCCCGCTATCTGTTGACCATCGGCGCAATCAATTTCGGACTGGGTTGTGCGACTGCAGCGGCGATGGCGCTGCTCGGCTTGTCCAATCCGCTGCTATGGGGAGCGGTGGCGGCGCTGTTCAACTTCGCGCCCTACGTCGGACCCCTTGCAACCATTGTCGCGTTGGCGCTGGCGGGGCTCAGCAGCTTTGATTCGCTGGGCCACGCACTGGCGGTGCCGGGTGTGTTCCTTCTGCTCGCGATCTGCGAAGGTCAATTTATCACGCCGTACATTGTGGGACGGCGACTCGATGTCAACCCCGCCTTCGTATTCCTCTGGCTACTGCTGTGGGGGTCGCTGTGGGGGTTGATCGGCCTGCTACTGGCCGGGCCGTTGTTGGCGTGTTTCAGTATTGTTTGTCAGTACGTACCGTCGCTGCACTGGGTCTATGTGATGATCAGCAATACCGCCACCGAGAAGAGAGCCGAGGTTTAAGTGAGTGGTTCATACCCGCGCGCAGTAGTGAATCGCGAGGCCTATTGAACCGGCACGAACTGAACGTTAAATCCGGCAGGAACGATATGGACGCTCACCCCGGCTGCTGTTGCGAACGTGTCGGTTCAATAACCGAACAATGCCCTTTGTAATTGATGCGGCTGTGGCCCACGCGTCCATCACGATAAAGGCACGGCGCTGACACACAGAAGGTGATGGTATCAACGTGCCGCATCAATAGTTTCCCAGACTGTTCGACCCGATTTTCCGTCTGGCTTTGCCTACGACAGCGTAGCTTCGAATGACGGGCGATCCGTTCCGGTCGCGTTGCCGGGTATGATTGAGAGGCCGAGGCAGCGTTACGGCGAGGAACATCATGAAGCGCAGAAAGACGACGGCTTGCAGGGCATCGGTTGCCGCCATGCTCATCCTCGCGCTTTCCGCCTGCGGTGGTGCGTCCATCGGCAGCGTAGTGTTCACTGGCGGCGGAGGGTCCGGCACGTCGCCTGTGTCGGCCAGTGTCAGCATCGACACATTTTCAGCGCAGGGCACTGATGACAACACCGCCGTTTCCAAATTCGGCACGACGCCCGATACTGCGATCATAGATGGCAACCAGAACAATGGGCTGTTCAGCTTGAGCTTGATCGACGAAGCCAACATGTTGATCGATTGCCCGGCAAGCAACACGTCGCAACGAGATGTTTATGACGTCGGCATCTACTTCGCCAACAGCGGCGGATTGCCTGGACGCTATTATCTGGTGATGCAGGCCTGTGTCACCGACAGAAGCGGCAACGCCAGCTGCGATTCGTGGTCGATGCCGATACTGCTGGGGAATTGTTCCACTGATCTTCGAGAAAAACCTCTCTGTTTCGGCACAAATGGTTTGTCGATACTTTGGGAGTGCAATACGCTCTCACAACTCGCTGGTCATCTGGTTTGCCGCAACACAAATTTGGGTGCTGCTGCGCGGGCTTGTATTATTCTGTTTCTATCGAGTGATCGCTGGTGCAATGCCAAGGCTTGGATTTTAGTCTTTATCACCAGAGGCCAGCAGATGCGTAACGCCATAACTCAGTTTACGCACCTGCTCTGAAACCTCCCGCCACTGAGATTCGTCTAACACCCGTGGCGTGCCAAGCTGCGAGGCGCGCCAATACAGGCCGCAAGCATATTCCAGCACCAGCGCCGATTCCAGTGCCTGCTCAATGCTATCGGCGTGGACGATGGCGCCGTGGTTGGACATCAGTGCGGCAGTGCGGCCTTCGAGGGCGTCGAGCGTGGCCTGCGCCAGTTCGAAGGTGCCGAAGCAGCGGTAGGGCGCGACCCTCACCGGGCCGCCCAGCGGCAACATCTGGTAGTGGATGCAGGGCAGTTCGTCGATTACGCAGGACAGGGCGGTGGCCCACGGCGCGTGGGTGTGGACGACGGCGCCGGCTTGCGGGTAACGACGGTACAGGCCCAGATGCAGGCCGGCTTCCGAGGTCGGCTGGAGGTGGCCGTCGAGCACGCGGCCGTCGTCCAGCGACAGCACGGTGATCTGTTCGGGCGTGAGGGTGGCCAGGGTGGTGCCGGTGGCGGTGGCAGCCACGTGGTTGTCGACGCGCACGCTGAGATTGCCGACCGTTCCCATCACCAGGCCTTCGGCCGCCAGACGATGGGCGACGGCGGTGATGCGCTGGCGTTGCCGGTCGAGCATGTGTTGCTTCAGGCGGGGGGGGCGGAATGCAGGCGCATCAGGCTTTCCTGCACCACGCTGCCGACCAGTTTGCCGTCGCGGGCGAAGATCAGGCCGCGCGACAGGCCGCGTGCGGACTGCGCCGTCGGGCTGTCCATCACGTACAGCAGCCAGTCGTCGATGCGCACGTCACGGTGGAACCAGAAGGCGTGATCGATGGAGGCGACGGCCATCTCCGGCTGCAGGAAGCTGTGCGCGTGCGGCAGCAATGCGGTGGAGAGCAGGTTGAAGTCGCTGGCGTAGGCGAGGATGCAGCGGTGCAGCAGGGGATCGTCCGGCAACTTGCCAGCAGCGCGGAACCAGATCGACTGCTGCGGTTCGCGTGCTTCGGGGGCCAGCGGATTCCATGGATTCACCGGTTTGAATTCGATCGCCAGTGGCCGCAGCAGCACTTCCCGCAGGCGTTCCGACACCTGGTCGCGGTTGTGGCCAAGCCATTGCGTGCACAGTTGGTATTGATCCGAGAGCGTTTCCGGTGGCGGGACCTCCGGCATCCCGATCTGATGCTCCAGACCGTCCTCGACGGGTTGGAACGAAGCGATCATGGTGAAAATCGGCCGACCGAACTGGATCCCTTGCACGCGCCGCGCCGAGAAATGACGGCCATCGCGCACGCGGTCCACTTCGTAGACGATGGGTGTTTCCATGTCGCCGCCGCGCAGGAAATAACCGTGCAGTGAATGCGGCATGGCGTTGTCGACGGTCCGGCTGGCGGCGACCAGTGCTTGGCCGAGTACCTGACCACCGAACACGCTCTTACCGCCGAGGTTGCGCGATTGGCCGCGGAACAGGTTCTGTTCAAGGGTTTCCAGATCGAGCAGGCTGATGAGGTCCTGCAGCACTTTGTTCATGGGAGCCGGCCGTTTTAGAATTTGCGTTGCGCGAGCGCGGGCGGTATCCACTGATACAGCCAGGTTTCGGTCAGCGGTTTGCCGTCGAGTCTCAGATACAGACGCATGTCGATGGGCTGCGTGGTTTTGTCGGGCACCACGTCGAACATTGCGCGATAGCCATTGATCGGAGTCAGCGGCCGGGCCGAAATCAGTTCGGTATTGCTGTTCGACAGGCCGACCACCGCTTCCACTTTGGCATGCGTCGGCAGATCCGCCAGCAGGCCGCCCTGAAAATCGATCACGAAACGCCGCGAATAGTACGTGCGCGCCTGGCCCACCATGCCGCCTGCGCCGACCCGCGTGGCGACGACGTGCGCCAGCGGCGAGGTGTGCGGCGGTTCACTGCCCCAGTACAGGTTGTAGCCCAGCAGCCACTCTTCGCCGCGTTGGGTTTTGCGTACTGGATTCCAGTAGGCGACGACGTTGTCGTTGATTTCGTCGTCGGTGTGCAGTTCCACCAGTTGTACCGTGCCCTTGTGCCAGTCGCCCTTGGGCTCGACCCACAGGCTGGGCCGGCGGTTGTACCAAACGCCGTCGTCCTGGTAGTGGTCGAAGTTGCGGTCCCGCTGCATCAAGCCAAAGCCGTGCGGGTGGTCGTCGACGAAGGAATCGACACGGAGCTGTTTGGGGACGTTGAGCGGTCGCCAGATCCATTCGCTGGCACCGGTCCATATCGACAGACCGTCGGAGTCGTGGATTTCGGGGCGCCAGTCGTCGCAGGCCAGCTTCTGGTTCTCGCCGCACCAGTACATACTGGTTAGCGGAGCGATGCCCAGCCGCTCGATAGTGGTGCGCGGATACAGCGCCACGTCCAGGGCCATGGCCGGTTCGTCGCCGGGTTTGATGTCGAAGCGATAGGCGCCGGCGATGCTGGGTGAATCCAGCAGCGCGTAGACCGTCAGCGTGTTACTGCTGGACGCCGGCCGTTCGAACCAGTAGGCGACGAAATCCGGGAATTCCTCGGGCCGGCTCATGCCGGTATCGATCGCCAGCCCGCGTGCCGACAGGCCGTACTGTTTGCTCTTGTCGACGGCGCGGAAATAGCTGGCGCCGAGAAAAGCCGCGACGTCGCGCGTCCAGTCGCCGTCGCAGAACAGCCGCCAGCCGGCGAAGCCCAGATCGGGCGGTAATTTATGGCCGTCGATACCGCTGTTGCCGTAATCGAACATCGCCGAGTCGTAGGCGATCTCGGTCGCCCGGCCGTCGACGACCTGGTGCATCCGCACCGGCTTGGTGAAGCCGCGGCCGAGGTGGAAAAACTCGATGCGGAACTTGAGCTTGTCGTCGTGCCACAGCGCATGATTGTGGCGGAAGCGGATCGACTGGTACTGATCCCAGTTGAGGTTGCGCAGGACAGCCGGCAAGCGTGCCTGCGGCGACCGGTAGGGTTTGCCGCTGAGCGCGCGCGCCATGCCCTTGAGCGCGGCGAAGTCGAAGGGTCTGGATGTGCCCAGGGTGCGCGCGTCGTTGGGGGCTGCAAGCGCCTGCGTGACAGGTATTCCGGCAGCGGTCAGTGCCAGCGCGGATTTGAGCAGATGTCGTCGTTGCATAGAGGTTTGGGCCGGTGGAGGGATGTTATCGCTGCGTGCCAAGTACATAATACTGTCATGCGCACTCAAATCGGTGGTTTGTACACGGGCAAGGCTGTGCCAATGCCGGGTGATGGTCGCCTGACCGCCATCTTCAAGCAACCGATTCAACATCGCGTTCACGTCGGTGCCGAGGGGTTGGACGGTGATGTGCAGGCTGATCGCCGCAACCACGGCGGGCCGGAGAAGGCCGTGCATCACTTCCCGGCCGACAACTATGCGCGACTGACGCAGGTGGTGCCGGAACTCGCAGAGCGCTTCGTGCCCGGCGCCATTGGCGAAAACATCTCCACCGTCGGTTACGCTGAAGCCGATGTCTGCATCGGTGATGTCTATGCCTTGGGTACCGCCCGCATTCAACTGTGCCAACCGCGCACGCCGTGCTGGAAGATCAACACACGTTTCGGCGTCGAAGGCTTGGCCAAAGCGATCCAGGTCGCCGGTGTCTCGGGTTGGTACTACCGCGTGCTGGAGGAGGGCGAAGTCGCAGTCGGCGACGAGTGGCGTTTGCTCGAACGCAATCCCGAGCCGTTCAGCGTCGAGCGTTTCTGGCAGATCGCCCATACGCAGCGGCCCGATCTCGACGAATTGACGCGCCTGGCCGCGACGCCGGGTCTAGCGATGCAGAGGCAACAGCGCATCCGCGATCGGATTGCCTGGCTGCAGGAGAACGGCAATCGCCCCGAGTTGTGACGCCGCGACTGCCTGAGCTTCCCGTTATCGCAGCGTTGTCGGCGCTGCACGACGCGTTGGCGGGACGGGGTATTGCAGTGCTGGCCGCGCCGCCGGGCTCAGGCAAGACCACGCTGATCCCGTTGCGGTTGCTGGATGCCGCATGGTTGCAGGGTCAGCGCATCGTCATGCTCGAACCGCGGCGTATTGCGGCGCGTGCCGCCGCTGCGCGCATGGCCTTTCTGACAGGTGGGAAGGTGGGCGGGGCGATCGGCTATCAGATCCGTTTCGAACGCCGTCTATCCGCCGCGACCCGCATCGAGGTGGTGACCGAAGGATTGCTGGCGCACCGCTTGCAGGCCGACCCTGAACTGCCCGGCACGGGCCTGCTGATTTTCGACGAATTTCACGAACGCAGCCTACACGCCGACCTGGCGTTGGCGTTGGCGCTGGACGTGCGTGACACCCTGCGGCCCGATCTGCGCATCCTGGTGATGTCGGCCACGCTCGACGTGGCGCGCGTGTCGCAACGACTCGGCGATGCCCCGGTGATCCAGAGCGGTGGACGCAGTTATTCGGTGGACCTGCGCTACCGCGCGCCGCGCGCGTCTTCGCAGGGACTCGCGGTCGCCGATGGCGTGCGATTGGCGCTGGACGAAACCACCGGCGATGTACTGGCATTCCTGCCCGGTGGCCGCGAGATCCGCGAGGCCCAACGGGTGCTGGAGAGCCGCGAACCGGGGATCCGCGTGATGCCGCTCTATGGCGATCTGTCCTCGGCTGCACAGGATGCGGCCCTGCAACCCGCCGCCGACGGCGCGCGCAAGGTGATTCTGGCCACCAACATCGCCCAGACCAGCCTCACCGTCGAGGGTATCGGCGCGGTGGTCGACGGCGGCTACGTGCGGGTGGCGCGTTACGATCTCGGCGCGGGTGCGGATGTGCTGCTGACCCAACGTGTGTCGCGCGCCAGCGCCGATCAGCGCGCCGGCCGCGCCGGCCGGCTCGGCCCGGGCGTGGGCTACCGGCTGTGGAGCCAGGATCAGCAGGGCCAGTTGGACGCGCACGACACGCCGGAAATTCTCGCGGCGGACCTGTCGCGATTTGCGCTGGAGCTGGCGGCCTGGGGCGTAGCCGATCCGGCACGGCTGACCCTGCTGGATCAACCGCCGGCGTCGGCCTGGCAGGCCGCGCGCGAACTGTTGACTGCGTTGGCTGCAGTGGATGTGAATGGGCGAATCACCGATCACGGTCGCGCACTGGCACGGCTGCCGCTGCCGCCCCGACGCGGGCACATGTTGCTGCAGGCGCAACGACACGGCTTGGCGGTTGCCGCTGCCTGGATCGCCGCCATCCTCGATCAGCGCAGCGGCGAAGCCGAAATCGATCTGGCCGCACTGCTCGGCCGCTGTCGCGATAACCGTGCCGATCCGGCGGTACTGCGGCGCGTTCGCGACGGGGTGCGGCAGTTGCTGCGCGTCGTCGACGCGGACGCGGGCGCAGACAGCCCCTTCGATTCCGACTGCGCAGGCCGCATCGTCGCGTTCGCCTATCCCGAACGCCTGGCTCGACGTCGCAACGGCGTTCGCGGTGTATTTTTGTGTGCCGATGGCGGTGAAGCGCGGCTCGATTCCCGTGAAGTGCTGGCCGGTGCCGACTGGCTGGCGATTGCGCACTGGACGCCAGGCATGCCGCGGCGCATACGCTCGGCGGCGGTTGTCGACGAAGCTGTTCTGCTGGCAGATCACGCCGAGCGGATCCGGTGTGTGGAAAGTGTGTGCTGGGATGCGCAGGCACAGGCCGTGATCGCCGAGCGCGACACGCATTTCGGAGCGATTTCGCTGCGTCGGCAGGTCTGGCGCGAGGCGCCTGCAGAGGCGGTTCGAGCGGCGATGCTGCAAGGTCTGCGGACGCTGGGTCTGGCGGCGCTGCCGTGGCGCGAGGAAGCCAGGCAGTGGCAGGCGCGCGTGCTCAGTGTGCGGCGCTGGCATCCCGATGAAGAGTGGCCGGCGGTAGACGACGCCAGCCTAACGGCGGAACTCGAACACTGGCTATCGCCTTATCTGGAGGGAATCACCCGGCGCGATCATCTTGCGCGGCTCGATCTGCAATCGATCCTGGCCGCACGGCTCGATTACCGCCAGCAACAGCGCCTGGCAAAGCTGGCGCCCACCCAGCTTGACGTTCCCTCCGGCTCACGGCTGCGATTGACCTACGCGACGGATGGCACCACGCCGACATTGGCGGTCAAATTGCAGGAGTTGTTCGGTTTGACCGAGACACCGACAGTCGACGACGGGCGCAGGCCGGTCACGCTGGAACTGCTGTCGCCGGCACGCCGGCCGATCCAGGTCACGCAGGATCTGGCCGGTTTCTGGGCGCGCACTTACACGCAAGTGAAAAAGGAACTGAAAGGGCGTTATCCCAAACACCCGTGGCCGGACGATCCGCTCAGCGCGCCGCCCACCGCGCGCGCCAAACCGCGGCGACGATAGCTGTCAGTTCGTTGGCCTCGGCGGAAACGCCGGCATGCCCCAGGCA
>CAJDWY010000028.1_pt1 | contig 9895 bp, 7 predicted proteins | sample 7391751 | NCBI WGS metagenome assembly CAJDWY01 (sample SAMEA7055745, study PRJEB34461) | soil metagenome | biome: terrestrial ecosystem; feature: Peninsula; material: soil | place: Antarctica | collected 2016
CGCGACGCCATCGCAATACGCGGGCTCAGCCGTGGCGGCTTTCTCAGCCACGCATGAAGATGAAACTGCTGTCCATCGTGGCCGGCCTGATCGGGCTGGCAGTGGCCATCGCGCTGGTCGTCCACGAAGGCTATCAACCGATCCTGCAACTGCTGGGCTTGGCGGGCTGGGGCTTGTTGTGGCTGATTCCGTTCCACGTGCTGCCCTTGCTGCTGGACGTCGAAGGTTGGCGCGTGCTGCTGAAACCGAGCGATCCGCAACGGCGTGCCAGCCTGCCGTTCCTGTGGTGGATCGCCACCGTGCGCGAAGCGGTCGGTCGCCTGCTACCGGTCGCCAGCGTCGGCGGAGAGATCGTCGGCATCCGCTTGGTGCTGCTGCGCCCGTTGTCCGGCCCGGCCGTCACCGCCAGCGTGGTGATTGAGGTATTGCTGACCCTCGTTAATCAGTTCCTGTTCACGGCGTTGGGCCTGGTGTTGCTGGTCACCCTGCTGCACAGCACGGACACATCCGATGCGCTGATCATCGGCCTGGCGGTAAGCCTACCGGTGCCGATCGGGTTATACCTGCTGCTGCGTCACGGCTCGCTATTCACAAGGATGCAGCGCGTCGTACTGAGCATGTTGGGCAATACCAGCCGTCTGGCAGGCCTGCTCGGCAACTCGGCCGCACTGGATCAGGAACTGCGTAAGCTGTTCGCACAACCGGGGCGGCTGGCGCAGAGCCTGTGCTGGCAGCAGGCCGGCATGGTGCTGGGCAGCTTTGAAGTCTGGCTCATCTTGTGGCTGCTGGGCCACCCGATCAGTGCCTGGGAAGCGCTCACGTTGGAAAGCCTGACGCTGGCGGTGCGCCATTTCGCCTTCTTCGTGCCGGGCGGCATCGGCGTACAGGAAGCCGCGCTGGTGTTGTTCGGCAATCTCATCGGCCTGCCGGCCGACCTCGCCGTGGCGCTGTCACTGGCCAAGCGTGTCCGCGAGATCGGCTTTGGCGTGCCAGCACTGCTGTCCTGGCAGTGGGTCGAGGGCCGACGGTTGCAGCAGGCGCTGAGCCGGCGCGCCTGATCAATTCCGAGACTGGAGATGCAGAAAGAAGGCCGGCACATCCTGTTCTTCGCCAACTGAGTGGCCTGGTATCACCGCCAGCTGCCGTAGTGGAAACGCCCGTGGTTCTTTGTCAGAAGACTTGCGGTGTGGGTATTCCTGATCCGGGAGCGCACAGAGGGGCATCGACATCAGCGCCCACGAGCTGATGTAGACCTGTCTGCAGGAAAACGAGCAGTGCATGGCCGGCTACGACCCGCGTCTGCCACGGTCGGCCATCGTGTCGTTTTTCGCACGTCTGGCGTGTCGGCTGCTGCCCGCTCGCAGATAAACTGCGTCAACAACGGTCGCCGTCACCCCACGACGGCTGCAACAGGCCAACGGCATTCCACAACGAGCCCGCCCAGCGCGCCGCCGTTGCTCAGATTCAGGCTCACACCTTGACGTTCCGCGATGTTGCGCACGATGGCCAGACCAAGACCGCTGCCGGCGACCGTCTGCCCCGCCCTTCGATAAAACCGGTCGAACACCCGCTGCAGATCTTCCACAGGGATGCCCGGCCCTGAATCCTCGACTCGCAGCAGGCCAGCACCGTCCAGGCGCGCCACCCGCACGTCCACACGTCCAGCCACCGGGGTGTATTTGATTGCGTTGTCGACAAGGTTGGACAACATCATCCGCAAGGCCTCGACCTCACCCCTAATCTGCAACGGCATGGCGCCATCAAATCCCAGGTCGATCTGTCGCGCGGCAGCCGTCCCGGCCTGCTCGGCCACCACCTCACGTGCCAACGCGGTCAGGTTGATCTCGGCGACGACAGCCCCGGATTTCGATTCCTGCCGTGCCAGCGCCAGCAACTGGCGCGCAAGGCGCACCGTGCGCTCGATGCCGGCACGCAGCTCAAGCAGGCCCTGTTCGCGCTCATGCACGTCGCTGCTGCGCTGCAACCACTGGGCCTGTAGTTGTAGGGCGGTCAGCGGGGTCAGCAATTCGTGCGCGGCGTCGGCGATGAAATAGCGCTGTCCCTGCAGCACCTGCACCAGCCGTTTCATCAGCTCATTGAGCGCAGTCACCATCGGTCGCAATTCACCCGGCAGGGCCGTCGTGTCCAGCGCGGTGAGATCGGCGTCCGAACGCTGCTGGATATCGCGCGCCGTCTGTCTTAACGGTTTCAGCCCACGCCCCACGCCGAACCAGATCAGCAGTGCGGCGAACGGCAGGGCCGCCGCCAGTGGCAGCAACAGCTGTTTCGCAATTTGGTTGGCTGCGGTGTCGCGCACCGCAAGCGGTTGCGCCACCTCGACGTGTCGGTCCCTCGCTTCCAGACTGTAGAGTCGCCAAACCTGACCGTTGATGACGGGATTGGAGAACCCGGGATGGACATGCGCTGGCAGCACCGCATGCGCCTGCGAGTGATAAAAAGGTTTGGCGACACCGGGCTGGCGCACTTCAACGACCAGGTTCTGCAATGGAGAATCGCCGCCGTTGTCATCAACATCGCCGATCTCCGCGGGCGCCACCGCACCGCGTGGAAACGCGTAAGCGGATTGCTGCAACTGGGCGTCGAACAGTTCGTTGATCTCGTCGCGAATCTCAAGATAGACCCCCGCCGCCGCCACGATCAACAGCAAACCGATGCCGCTCAACAACCACAGCAGCAGCCGGCGGCGGATCGATCTCATGTCGCCGCCAGCCGGTAGCCGACGCCGCGCAGGGTCTGGATGTAGTCGCTGCCGAGCTTGCGTCTCAAGCCATGGATGTAGACCTCAATAGTGTTGCTCTCAATCTCGTCGTTCCAGCCGTACAACGCTTCCTGCAACTGCTCGCGCGTCAGCACCACACCCGGGCGCACCATCAATGCCTGCAGCAACGAAAATTCCTTGGCACTGATCTGCACCGGGGTGTCGTTGACACAGACCTCGCGCCGCGCCGTATCGAGACTGACTCGACCGTGCCGCAACAATGGCTCGGCACGCCCCTGACTGCGTCACAACAGCGCGCGGATGCGCGCGAGCAACTCATCCAGATCGAACGGCTTGGTCAGGTAGTCGTCGGCACCGGCGTCGAGCCCCGCCACCCGATCCTCCAGGGCATCGCGTGCGCTGACAATCAGCACCGGCAGCTTCCGTTTGCCGCGGCGCACCTGAGCCAGCACCGTCAATCCATCGCGCCGTGGCAACCCGAGATCCAGCAGCATGAGATCGTAGTTGTTGGCTGCCAGCGCACTGAGTGCGGAATCGCCGTCCGTAACCCAGTCGAGCACGTAATGATCCGCACGCAGCGCACGCGCCACCGTGCGGCCAATCATGGCATCGTCTTCAACCAATAACAGATGCATTTGTAGACTCCGTGGCATCGGCCAAAGGCATTTGAGTCCAGTATTCGCTCGGCATTACCCGCCACAAGACCATAACTATCCTAAGTGTGCACACAACAGATTAAGACGATCTGAAACCTGAAGACCTACGTCGGCAGATTTAACAGTTAATTAAGACAATTCGAGTAAATTGGTTCAGTGAATTTCGCATTGTTTAGACTGAGGCACCTGATCTGCCTGCTTGCCCTTGGGCTATGTGGCTGTGCCAGTTACCACGCCCTGCCGCTGGCATCGCAAGCCGGTACGGCGAATGCGGGCGATATCAAAGTCGATCCCGCACAGATGCCGACCCAGCCGCTGGCCAGCCATCGCTTCAACCCCGGCAATGGTCTCGACGTCACCGAGACTGCGATGCTGGCGGTAGCCAACAACCCGCACCTTAGACTGATGCGCGACGACGCCGGCATCGCCCACGCCCAGTCTTTCGCCGCCGGCCTGCTGCCGGACCCGCAAGTGACGTTTGCGCAGGATTTCGTTACGGGTGGCAGCGGCGGCATGGGCGCCACCAGCCCGTTCGGGTTGGGGGTTTCCTATGACGTAGGCTCGTTGTTGACCTATTCCAGTCGCACCCACGCCGCGCAGTGGAACGAGAAACAGGTCGATCTCAACCTGCTGTGGGCCGAGTGGCAGACCGTGGCGCAGGCGCGCGTGCTGTTCGCGCGGGTGCTCAGCGGCCGCGCCACAGTGAAGCGGCTGCAGACGGAAACCGCGGCACTGGAACCGCTGCGCGCGCCGATCAGGACGGCGCTGGCCGCCGGCAATCTCAGCTACGAGCTGGCCAGCAGCGGCCTCACCGCCGCCGCCGACGCGCGACAGAAACTGACGGCTGCGCAGACTGCGCTGAACCAGTCCGAGCATGATCTGCGGGCTTTGCTGGGATTGCGCGCACAGGCGCCGCTGCGGCTGGTCGGCAGTGCAGATCGGATAGTTCGGGGTGCGGCGCAAATCCAGTCCGCGTTGCAGCAGCTGCCGCAACGGCGTCCCGACCTGTTGGCATTGCGGGCCGGTTACGTGTCGCAGAATGAAAAACTGCGTGAGCAAATCGTCAAGCAGTTCCCGACGCTTACGGTCGGTTTCAATCGTGCACGCGACAATGCAGGCGTCTATACCAGCGGCTTTTCGGTGGCCCTGAGCCTGCCGTTGTTCGACCGCAACCGCGGCGGCGTCGCGGTTGCGCGCGCGACGCGCCAACGCCTGCACGACGATTACAGCGCACGCCTTCTAACTACCTACAACGACGTTGATCGCCTGCGCGCGCAGCAGGCGTTGGAGCAAGCCGCGCTACCGACCGCCACCGCCCACGCGGCACAACTGGATCAAAGCCTGCAACAAGCCGAGACCGCCTGGCGCGCGCATCAACTGACACTGCCAACTTATCTGAGCCTGCGCAGCGGCGCGCTCAACGCCGACCAACAACTGACGACTCCGCGTCTGAACGCCGCCGAAACCGGCATCGCCCTGCAGACATTGTTGGGCGGCAACTGGAGCGATTCCGCTGCCGCCCGCATCCGCAGCGGCACGCCATCGCATCTCAAAATGACCGAACACCTGGATGACACGAACCGCCATGATAAGAATCCGTGAACCTACTCAACCGACGTCATCCCGGCACAGGCCGGAATGACGAAATGAGTCTGCGATGAAACGGAAACGGAACACAACTCGACCCTGGTTGGTCTGCGTGCTGACCGCGCTGGTGCTGCTGCCGCTGGCAGTGGGCGCCGCCATCGACAGCGCGGACAGTGGCCCCAACGTGGCAGTGACCACGGTAATGCCCAGCCGTCAAAATTTCAGTGAAACGGTGATCGGCTACGGCAGCATCGAGGCCGATCCGCGCACGGCGCTGGCGCTGTCGCTGCCGCAAGGCGTGCGCGTAGCGCAAGTGCTGACGACACCCGGCGCACGGGTGGCCGCCGGCCAGGTGCTGCTGCGTCTGCAACCCGATCCGGCTGGACGGCTGGCCTACGAACAAGCCCGGCACGAACTGGCATTGGCGAAAGCAACGCTGAAGCAGACGCAAACGCTGTACGACCAGCGGCTGGCCACGCAGTCGCAGCTCGACAGCGCGCGCAAGACGCTGGCCGATGCGCAGGCCAATCTCGCCACCCAGCGCGCCCTCGGCGGCGGCGGCACAAGCAACGTGTTGAAAGCACCGACGGCCGGTGTGGTGCAGTCGCTTACAGTGACGACCGGTCAGCGTGTCGCTGCCGGTACCACCCTGTTGCAATTGGCACCCACGCAACAGCGGCTGGCACGCATCGGCATCGAACCGGGCGACGCCGCACGGATCAAGCCGGCGCAGCCGGTGACGCTGACGCCGGCTTTCGGCGGAGCTGCGCTGCAGGGTCAGGTGGCGCAGCTGTCCAACGCAATCAACCCACAGACTCGGCTGGTTGATATTCTGGTGACGCTGCCGACTTCGACCACACTGCCGCTGGGCAGTGAAGTCTCGGCGCAGATTCAAAGCGGCAAGATCAGCGCCTGGGCGGTTCCGCGCGGCGCCGTGCTGAGCGACGACAAGGGCGCCTACCTGTTCCAGGACGACCACGGTGTAGCAAGACGTGTCGACGTTAAGCTGGTGCAACCCGATGGTGGCACTGTCGGCGTCGATGGCCCGCTGGACCCGAAGCAACCGGTGATTGTGCTCGGCGTCTACGAGCTCTCAGACGGCATGCGCGTGCGTAAGCAGCAATGAACGCAATGCTGTGGCTACGGACGCATCGCCGTTCGGTATTGTTTCTGTGCGCGGTGCTGGTGGCAGGCGGACTGTTCTCGGCGTTTTCGATGCCGGTGGCGCTGTTCCCCAACGTCGCATTTCCGCGCATCCAGATGTTTCTCGACGCCGGCGACCGCCCGGCCCAGCAGATGGCGCTGGAGGTGACACGGCCGGCCGCGGTGGCGATCCGCAACGTCCCCGGCGTCACCAATGTGCGCTCCACCACCAGCCGCGGCAGCGCCGAGATCACGGTGGATTTCAACTGGGGCACGGACACTCGCCGCGCGCTGCTGCAAGTCGATGCGGCGGTGTCACAGATCCTGCCGCAACTGCCTGCAGGCACACAGCTGACGACGCGACGCGCCGATCCCACGGTGTTTCCCATCCTGGCCTACAGCCTGCGCTCGCACACGCAGTCGTTGACTCAGCTCTACGATCTGGCGCAGTACCAGCTGGTGCCGCTACTGTCGTCCGTGCCCGGCATTGCGCGGGTACGGGTGCAGGGCGGCAAGATTTCCGAATATCACGTCGATGTCGATGCGGCAAAGCTGCGCGCACTGAACCTGTCGCTCAGTGACGTCACCCGCGCCGTCAAACAGGCTGCCACCATCAAGGCGCTGGGACGGATCACGGATCACTACAAGCTCGACCTGGTCCTGGCCAACAATCAGCCCGACAGCCTCGCCGCGCTGCAAGAAATCGTGGTCCGCGCGAGCTCCGGCGGCGTGGTCACCGTCGGCGATGTGGCCCAGGTCAGCGCCAGCGACGAACCGCAGTACGTGCGCGTCACCGCCGACGGCCAGCAAGCTGTATTGCTGTCGATCTACCAGCAACCCGACGGCAACAGCGTGCAGATCGGACGCGACGTCAAAGCCAAGCTGGCCGGCTACGCATCGCAGATGCCCAAGGGCGTGAAAGCTGCCAAATGGTACGACCAGACATCACTGGTCACCGCCGCCGCAGGCAGCGTGCGCGACGCCATGCTGATCGGCATCCTGCTGGCCGGACTAGTGTTGTGGGCGTTTCTGCGCAACGGCCGCATCCTGCTAATCGCGCTGCTGGACGTGCCGGCGGTACTGGCCGGCGCCCTATTGTTGCTGAAAGTCACGGGCCAGAGCTTCAACATGATGACCTTGGGCGGCATGGCGGCAGCGGTGGGCCTGATCATCGACGACGTCATTGTCATGCTTGAACACATCGTGCGGCGCCTGCGTGACGGCAGCGGCCCGATCTCCCAGCGCGTGGCTAACGCGGCCTGGGAGTTCGCCAGCCCGTTGACCGGATCGTCCGCCGCCACCATCGTCATCTTCGTGCCGCTGGCGTTTCTGTCCGGCGTCACCGGCGCTTTCTTCAAGGCGCTGAGCCTGACCATGGCCAGCGGCCTGCTGATCTCCTATCTGATCGCGTTCTTCGCAGTGCCGCTGCTGGCCGAGTGGCTGCTCGACGCGCGCCACGCCGAAGAGAAACCGCCGGGCGCGGTGGGACGCCGCGTGCAGGCCGGCTATGAAGGTGGTCTCAAGCGCGTGCTGCGACGACCGTGGCTAATCCTCCTGGGCATCGTGCCGCTGCTGGTGCTGGGCTTCGTCGCCTACGCCAACGTCGGCAGTGGCTTCATGCCGAAAATGGACCAAGGTGGCTTCATCCTCGATTACCGCGCTGCGCCGGGCACGTCTTTGATCGAAACCAATCGCTTGCTGAAACAGGTCGAAAGCATCATCCAGGCCAACCCCAACGTCGACACTTATTCCAGACGTACCGGGACACAACTTGGAGGCGGCATTACCGAATCCTACGAAGGCGATTTCTTCATCCAACTCAAGCCGAGTAGTCGACCGCCGATCTGGCAGGTGATGGCGAACATCCGCAAGCAGGTGGACGCGCAGGTGCCCGGTTTGGATATCGAGCTCTCGCAATTGATCGAAGACGTCATCGGCGACCTCACCTCGGTGCCGCAGCCGGTCGAGATCAAGCTCTACTCCGACAACGAGAAGTTACTGGAAAAAACTGCAGACAAGGTCGCGGCGACCATCGGCAAGGTGCCGGGCATCGTCGGCGTCAATAATGGCGTCAAACCCGCCGGCGATGCGCTGGAGGTACAGGTCGACCCCGTACGTGCCGGGCTCGAAGGCATGGACCCGGCCGGCGTCACCCAGCAAGTCGCCGAGGCCGTGCAGGGCACAGTGGCGGCGCAGCTGACGCGACCACCGAAAATCGTCGGCGTGCGCGTGTGGCTGCCGGCCGCAGCACGCGAGCGCACTGGGCAAATTGCAACTTTGCAGATCCGTGCGCCAGACGGGCATGTGTTCCCGCTGTCACGGGTGGCGACGTTGAAGGCGGTCCACGGCCAGTCGCAGATCACCAGCGAGAACCTCAAGCGCATGATCGCTGTCACCGCGCGTATCGAAGGTCGCAGCCTCGGGACCACGGTCAACGACGTCAAGGCCGCGCTGGCCAGTGCGAAGGCGATTCCACCCAGCATCCGCGTGGCCTACGGCGGCCTCTACGCACAGCAGCAGAAAGCTTTCCACGGCCTGATCATCGTCATGATGGCGGCGGTCGCTCTGGTGTTCGCGCTGCTGTTGTTCCTGTACGAACGCTTCCTGGTGGTGCTGAGCATCATGACAATGCCGTTGAGCGCGATGGCGTCCGTCTTCATCGGGCTGTGGATCACCGGCATCGAACTCAACATCTCGGCGATGATGGGCATGACCATGATCGTCGGTATCGTTACCGAGATCGCCATCTTCTTCTTCTCGGAGTTCGAGTCGCTGCCAACAGAAACGCCACTGACCGAGCGCCTGCCGATCGCTGGCCGTCATCGCATGCGGCCGATCCTGATGTCAGCCACTGCCGCGATCCTGACTTTGCTGCCGCTGGCGCTCGCCACTGTCATCGGTGAAGGCGCCGGAGCGCAACTGCAACAGCCTTTGGCGGTGGCCATCATCTCGGGATTGATTGTGGCGGTGCCGCTGGTACTGCTGGTGATGCTTGGGCTGTTCGCCTGGGTCAGCGATCGCCAACGCTGATCAAGTGTTCAACAAACCCATCGCGCGCCCTGTTGCCCATGATCTTGAACCCTTCGGTGTAGGCGTCGAAGTGGCCACCCGGGACAATAACCAATTGCTTCGGCTGCAATGCCCGCTCATAGGCCGCCAGCGCTTTGTCAGCAACAGCAACGTGGTCACCGCGTGCTACCACCATCAGCAGTTCAAGACGCTCCAGCGGACTTCTCAACCGCCGCTTCGCGCCGGTCGGTCAGCCCCTGACCTTCGGCGTTATGTGCTTTGGCGAATACCTGAAGGCTTTGCGTCTGCGTAAGCGCGAAGTACCGTACTAAGGCGCTGAGAATCCGACCGAGACAAACATGTCCATGCAAGCCGAATCAATTGAAAACGCATCACTTTCGTTGTCTGTAGAAGACCGAACACTCTTGCTCGTGCGCTTGCTCGAGAGCATCGAAGATCGGACAAAATCCGAGCCAGCCCAAGTCGAGCGGGCTTGGGTTGCGGAAGCAAATCGCCGATACCAAGCGTACCTGCATGGCGACGAGGAGGCGATTCCGGCAGACAAGGTATTTCCGGAACTCCGGGCTGATGATCATTGAAGCCGGTCAGATTTCTGGCATCAGCGAGTGACGACATCCGTCGCGAAAAGACCTACTAAAATAAAATTGGTTCTTGTGCAGTTGATTGAGGTAATTATCCGGCATTGGAGCGCAGTGCCGGAAACAGGGCGAATGGTCGTTCTGGGATTGCGGTCTGTCTG
>CAJDWY010000029.1_pt1 | contig 9878 bp, 8 predicted proteins | sample 7391751 | NCBI WGS metagenome assembly CAJDWY01 (sample SAMEA7055745, study PRJEB34461) | soil metagenome | biome: terrestrial ecosystem; feature: Peninsula; material: soil | place: Antarctica | collected 2016
GCGGTAGGCGCCGATCAGGGCTTCGGCGCGGGCGTGGTTGATATAGCCCTCGGGTTCGGCACACCAGTCGTTGACGGTTATGGCGAGGTCGTACAGCAGCGCGTCGTTGCAGGCGTAGTAGAAATCGATCACGCCGGACAGGCGCTCCTCGACGAACATGACGTTGTCGCGGAACATGTCGGCGTGGATCACGCCCTGCGGCAGGCTTCCCAGATCATGGCGTGCCTGCATCTGCAGTTCGTCGGCAATGAGTTGGGCATCCCGCGCTTCGAGCAGCGGCAACAGCGCACGACCGGTGGATTCGCGCCATTGTGCGCCGCGTTCGTTGGCGCGCCGCATCGGGAAATTGGCGGCCAACACGTGCAGTTCGCCCAACGTGGTACCGACGGCGGCGCACTGGTGCAGCGTCGGGAACAACACGCTGTTGCCGGTCAGGCGGCGCACAAAAGCGGCCGGACGCCCGTGCAGCCGGGTCAATGCCTCGCCATTGAGTGCATGCGCGGGAGCCGGACAGGGGTAGCCGCGGGCGGCAAGATGTTCTATCAACCCCAGAAAGAACGGCAACGCCGCTTCCTCGGTGCGTTCGAAGAGGGTCAGCACCCAGCGCCCGTCAGTCGTATCGACGAAGTAGTTGGTGTTTTCAACGCCTTCACCAATGCCCTGATAGCCCAACAGCTCACCCAGCGGGTACTGGCGCAAGTGCTCCAACAGCTCGGCGTGGCTGACTTTGGTGAAAACGGACATGGGGTTCCAACGGTGCGGTTTTGCGGGGTTCAACATTAATGCGTGGCGTTTTGCCGATCCGGCTGCCCAATCACGGCGGCTGCCTCCCGGCAAGCCCTTGCATTATCGGCGATCGGCACCGCCAATGTCTGCCCGGGCGCAACCGGCTCCCAACCGCCGTCGATCATAGAGACGAGGGCGGCACCGGTATACACTGCAAAGTTCTCCGCTTAGACCTTGTGGGCAAGTGCTCAAAGACACCCTGCACCTCGGGCATCCGCTCGGGCTGACACTGATGGTATTTTCGGTAGCCTACTTGGCGCCAATCAGTCTGGCCCTGGTCGAGGACGACGGTAGCCTGTGGGCTTTCCTGATCTGTCTGGTACTGAATTTTTTGATCGGCCTGCTGTTGTGGATGAGTCCGCGCCGCCATCGACGTGAGCTGAAGACACGCGACGGCTATCTGCTGGTGCCGCTGATGTGGATCCTGCTGGCCGCTTCGGCGGCGGCGCCGTTGATGCTGGCGATTCCGGGGCTGTCGTTCACCGATGCCATGTTCGAGACGATTTCCGGCGTCACCACCACCGGCGCCACGGTGCTGTCCGGACTCGACAAGCTGCCCGATCCGGTCAACCTGTGGCGCTGCGAGTTGAGCTGGATCGGCGGGCTCGCGGTCATCGGCCTGGCGATGGCGGTGCTGCCGCTGCTCGGCATCGGCGGCATGCAGTTATACCGCGCCGAAGGCACCGGGCCGATCAAGGACGCCAAATTGACCGCGCGGCTGACGCAGACGGCAAGCTCGCTGTGGCTACTCTACAGCGGATTGACCGTGGCCTGCGCGCTGTGCCTGCGCTGGGCTGGAATGGACTGGCTGGACGCCGTGTGTCACGCATTTTCAGCCTTGTCGCTGGGCGGGTTTTCCACCCATGACGCCAATATCGGCTACTTCAATTCGCCCGCTATCGAAGTGGTGCTGGAAGTGTTCATGCTGCTGGCGGCGATTAACTTCGCCACTCATTTCCTCGCCCTGTGCAAACGCAATCTACGCAGCTATCTGCACGATGTCGAAGCGCGCACGATGCTGCTGGTGGTGCTCGGCAGCGTGCTGGTGGTGGCGGCGTATCTGCGCTTAGGCGACGTCTATGGCAATAACCTCACCGCACTGCGACACAGCGCTTTCAATCTGATTTCGATGGCCACAGATTGCGGATTTGTCAGCGTCAACTACGGCGCCTGGCCGCTGGCGGCAGGCTTGTGGATGCTGCTGCTGTCGTGTGTGTGCGCATCTGCCGGCTCGACCGGCGGCGGCATCAAGATGTTCCGCACCCTGATCCTGTTTCGCCAGAGCAGCCGTGAGCTGCGCTCTCTGGTCCACCCCAGTGCGGTGTCCTCGGTCAAGGTCGGCGGGCAGGTGGTCAACGACCGCGTGGTGTCGGCCGTACTGGGTTTCATCCATTTCTATGCGCTGAGCGTGGTCGGCCTGACGTTTCTGCTGATGATCTCGGGCATGGATTTCCTGTCCGCTTTCTCGGCGATCATCGCCACCATCAACAACGCCGGCCCGGGCCTGCACATGGTCGGCCCGGCGGCCAATTACGCCGGCCTGACCGATTTTCAGACCTGGGTCTGCGCCGTCTCGATGCTGCTGGGACGACTGGAGATTTTCATGCTGCTGGTGCCGCTGACGCCGGCGTTCTGGGGCCGCTAGCCGCAGTCCGGATCAGACGAACCCAATGCCCACCTGAAACAGTTTCTCGAGCTCGCGCGCGTGGCGCTTGTCGACCACGAACAAAATCACGTGATCGCCCGCTTGAACGACGATGTCGTGGTGCGCGATGACGACGTCTTCACCGCGCACGATGGCGCCGATGGTGGTGCCGGGCGGCATCTTGATCTCGTCCAGCCGACGGCCGACGACTCTGGAACTGCCGCGATCACCGTGCGCCACCGCTTCCACCGCTTCGGCCGCGCCGCGCCGCAGCGGATGCACCTTGACCAGGTCGCCGCGCCGCACCAGCGCCAGCAATGCGCTGATGGTGGCCTGTTGCGGGGAGATGGCGATGTCGATGGCGCCGCCTTCGACCAGTTCGACGTACGCCAGCCGATTGATCAGGGAAAGCACCTTGCGCGCCCCTAGCCGCTTGGCCAGCATCGCCGACAGGATGTTGGCCTCCTCGTCGTTGGTGACGGCGCAGAAGATGTCCGTGTCTTCGATATTCTCTTCCTTCAGCAACTCCTCGTTGGCGGCATCACCGGCCAGTACGACGACGTGGTCCAGCGCATCGGAAAGCTGCTGCGCGCGTTTGCGGTCGCGCTCGATGATCTTGACCTGTACTTTGCTCTGCAACGCCGCGGCGAGGCGGTAACCGATGTTGCCGCCGCCGGCCAGCATCACCCGCTTCACCGGTTTTTCTGTACGCCGCAACTCCGCCATGATCTCGGGAATATGGGGACGTGCGGCGATCAGGAAGATCTCGTCGTCGGCCTCGATCACGGTATCGCCTTCGGGCAGAATTGGCCGGCCGCGGCGGTAGATCGCCGCCACCCGAGCCTCGACGCCGACCGGCAGCCGGTTCGGTAACTCGTGCAACTGGCGTCCCACCAGTGTGCCGCCGTAATACGCACGCAGGCCGGCCAACCGCACGCGTCCGCCGGCGAAATCCACCACCTGCAGCGCGCCCGGATGTTCGATCAGCCGTTGGATCGATTCCGTCACCAGCTGCTCCGGACTGATGCACATGTCCACCGACAGCGCGTCGCGCGCGAACAGCGCATCGCCCTCGCGCAGGAACTCAGCAGAGCGTACGCGGGCGATCTTGGTCGGCGTGTGAAACAGGATGTGGCCGATACGGCAAGCCAACATGTTGGTCTCGTCGCTACCGGTGACGGCGATGATCATGTCGGCGTCGTCGACGCCAGCGCGGCGCAGCGTCTCCGGAAACGCTGCACGGCCACAGACGGTACTGATATCGACCCGTTCCTGCAATTCGTTGAGCGCTTCCATGTCTTGGTCGACGACAGTGATGTCGTTGGCTTCCACCGCCAGGTTTTCCGCCAGCGTGCTGCCGACCTGACCCGCGCCGAGAATCACAATCTTCATGGGGCGATCTTCATGGGCGCGCTACGCTACGCGGGCGAGCACGCGGACGCAAGCTGCAGCCTCTTCCAATGACACATGAGCCTGGACGAGGCCCCGTGATTCCAATGACAGATGCGCCTGAGCGGTCATTACTCGGAGAATGATCGTGACGCTAAATACTCAATCGTTGACCTCGTTGACCTCGTTGACCTCGTTGACCTCGTTGACCTCGTTGATCTCGTTGACCTCGTTGACCTCGTTGACCTCGTTGACCTCGTTGACCTCGTTGACCTCGCTGGCCGAGGTACAAGCTTTTCTGGAGGGCAGCACCGCGGTGAGCTTCCCGCCACCCGTCGAGGCGGGTCGTTAGGGTGTGCTGGAGGCTAGGCTGCGCCCGTTCCACTACAACGCCCACAAACGAGCCGGCAACGGCGGCTCTATTGCTATGAACACATGAACACGCCTTACGAAAAACTCAAGTTTCTTCCCGGCGCCGAGCGTTTTCTCAAGCCTGGTCTGAGCTTCGCCACGCTCGATATACGCGCCCTTGCCATGACCGGCGATCAGGCCGCAGAACCCCTCAACCGGGAACGCGACAAGTGGTTCCAATGCATCCGCAACAAAGCGGCTTGAGACCCTACACCCAGATCGGTCAGGCTCATTGTTACTTTTGGAATGTGCTGCAGTCCGCTACACGCCGCGTCACTGCGGCACACCCCCGATTGATACGGCTGGCGTCTTCACATGCTCCGGCCGCAGGCCGTAGCCGATGGCGCGAGCGCCCAGCGACTGCCCCAACCGGCTGGCCGACAACGCGCGCACCAACAATGGTGGCCGTGGCTCGGCGCCGGCGAAGACCGGTTCCAGCAATTGCCGGTGGACGATCCGCTGCAGCGCCTGCGTCGCCACCGTCGGCATATGGCGACGGTGCTGCACCGCCTGCAGATCGGTCGCCGTTAGCTGCCCCGAGGCCAGCGGCGCTGCCAGGCGATTGGCGGTCGCCACCGCATCCTGCACCGCCAGATTGATACCGACGCCGCCCACCGGCGACATTGCATGGGCGGCGTCGCCAATACACAACAAACCATCGCGCCACCATTGCGACAAGCGGTTGAGCTGCACGCTCAGCAGGTGCAGATCGTCCGTGCGGGTCAGCAGATCGGTCCGTTCACCGAGAAACGGCGCGAGTCGTCCCATATGCTCGCGCAACTGAGGCAACAGCGACGCGTCCGTCGGCTGATAGCTGTTCTTTGGCACCAGATAGGCGATCTGCCAATAGCTGCCGCGGTCGATCAGGATCGCCATGGCGCGCTCGCCGACACGCGCCAGCAGCCCGGCCGGGTCGCTGGTCCGCCGCGGCAGCCGGAACCACAGCACATCGATGGGGGTGCCGAATTCGCGGGGCACCAACCCAGCCGCGCGACGCACGGCGGAACTACGGCCGTCGGCGGCGACGCTGAGCAAGACTGGTGCGACGTGCGTCGCGCCGGCTTCGAGGTAACGCAGGCCGGTCACGCGCCCGCCGTCCGTTTCGATGCCGGTGACTTCGGCGTTCATTTTCAACTGGAAGCCGGGCCAGGCCCGCGCCGCATCCGTCAGCAGCGACAACAGGTCCCACTGCGGCATCATCGCGATGTAGCGATGCGGCCCCGGCAGGCGGGAAAAATCCGCGAGTCGCCATGTCCCCAGCCGGCTGCCGAACTCGAACACGTCTTCCCGGCGCTGCGGCAACTGCGCCATGCGCTCACCCAGACCCAGCTCGTCGAGCAGATTGAGGGTGGACGGATGCACCGTGTCACCGCGGAAATCACGCAGGAAGTCAGCGTGCTTTTCCAACACCAGCACGTTGAGGCCGGCCCGCGCCAGCAGCAATCCCAGCATCGCCCCCGCCGGACCACAACCGGCGATGGCGCAGTGCAAGTTCGGTCGCACCATCAGTCGCCTTGCTTCGAAGTCTTCCCGTTGCTGCTGCGCACGCGGGCCACGGCCTCCAGCCAGCCGGCGTAAAGCGCTTCCGCGCGCTCGGCTTTCATCTGCGGCTCGAAGCGGCTGTCCACACTCCACAGTTCGCTGATCTGGTCCAGCCCGGTATAGACGCCGGCCTGCAAACCGGCGAAATAGGCCGCACCCAGCGCGGTGGTCTCGATCACCGCGGGCCGCACCACCGGCACCCGCAGCACGTCGGCAAGATGCTGCACCACCCAGTCGTTGGCGACCATGCCGCCGTCGACGCGCAGCTCGGTAGGCAGGGTGGCGTCGTTGGCCATCGCCTCGAACAGGTCGCGGCTTTGGTAACAGACCGACTCCAACGCCGCGCGCACAATGTGGGCGACACCCGAGTCGCGGGTCAGGCCGATGATGGCCCCGCGCGCCAGCGGATCCCAGTAGGGCGCACCGAGGCCGGTGAAGGCCGGCACCAGATAGACGCCCTGTGAATCGGGGATCGAGCGCGCCAACGCTTCGGTTTCGCCGGCACTGTCGATCAGGTGCACCGCGTCCCGCAGCCACTGCACGGCGGCGCCGGCGACGAAAATGCTGCCTTCCAGCGCATAGGTCGGCTGGCCCTGCAGGCGGTAGGCCACGGTGGTCAGCAGGCGGTGTTTCGATTGTACCGCTACGTCCCCCGTATTGAGGACGATGAAGCAGCCGGTGCCGTAGGTGGATTTGAGCATGCCGGGCGCAAAACAGGCCTGCCCGACGGTGGCGGCCTGCTGGTCGCCCAGCACCGCGCGGATCGGCACCGTCGCGCCCAGCAGATCGGCCTGCGTGTCGCCGAATTCGCAGGCCGAATCACGCACTTCCGGCAGCAGCGCCTGGGGCACGCCGAACAGCGCGCACAGCTCCGCATCCCAGCGTTGGCGGTGGATATCGAACAGCGCGGTGCGGCAGGCGTTGGTGGCGTCGGTGGCGTGAACGGTGCCGCCGGTGAGATTCCAGATCAGCCAGGAATCGATGGTGCCGAACGCCAGTTCGCCGGCTTCGGCGCGCTGGCGGGCGCCGTCGACGTGATCCAGTATCCAGGCGATCTTGGTAGCGGAGAAGTACGGGTCCAGTAGCAGACCGCTGCGCTCGCTCACCAAATTTTCGTTTTTCGGGCCGCGCAGGGTGTCGCAATGATCGGCGGTGCGCCGGTCCTGCCAGACAATCGCCGGCGCAATCGGCTTGCCGGTGCGCCGCTCCCAGATCACCGTGGTTTCACGCTGATTGGTGATGCCGATGGCGGCGATCTCGGTCGCCTCCATGCCGGCGTCTTGCAGCGCCTCACGGCAGCAGGCCAGGGTGTCGGTCCAGATGCGTTCGGCATCGTGTTCGACCCAGCCCGGTTCGGGATAGCACTGCGGCAGCTCGCGCTGTGCACTCCCGAGCTTGTGGCCCGCGCGGTCGAACACGATGGCGCGTGAACTGGTGGTGCCCTGATCGATCGCCAACAACGCGGTCATGCCTGCTCCTTCGTGATTTCCTCAGTGCTGACCATACACCGCAGGCTATAATTCAAACAGTCACCGCAACGTTCGTTCGAGAAATCCGTGATCACCCCCGCATTCCCGGCGGCGCGTCCGCGCCGTTTGCGTCAGGCACCCTTCATTCGCGATCTGGTGCGCGAAACCCGGCTCACTCCGGCGCAACTGATCCAGCCGCTGTTCGTGGCCGAGGCGGCCGAAGTCGGCGCCGTCGCCTCGATGCCCGGCATCCAGCGCTTCGACCTCGACGGCCTGGCACGCGAATGCATTGAATTGCAGAAGCTGGGCATTGCCGCCGTCGCCCTGTTTCCGGCCATCGCGCCGGCGCTGAAAAATGCGCGCGGCAGCGAAGCCTTGAATGCAGACGGGTTGGTGCCGCGGGCGATTAAGGCGATCAAGACCGCCTGCCCCGAACTCGGCGTGATCACCGACGTCGCCCTCGATCCCTACACCGACCACGGCCACGATGGCGTGCTGGACGATGCCGGCAACATCGACAACGATGCCAGCGTTGAACTGCTGCGGCGTCAGGCGCTGGTGCTGGCGCGCGCCGGCACCGACGTGCTGGCGCCGTCCGACATGATGGACGGCCGCGTCGGCGCGATCCGCTCGGTACTGGAGCGCGACAACCAACCCCACACGTTGATCCTGTCTTACGCCGCCAAGTACGCCAGCGCGTTTTACGGTCCGTTCCGCGACGCGGTCGGCAGCAAGGCGGCGCTGCGTGGCGACAAACGCACTTATCAGATGGACCCGGCCAACTCTGACGAGGCGTTGCGCGAAGTGGCGATGGACCTCGCCGAGGGTGCCGACATGGTGATGGTCAAGCCCGCCATGCCGTATCTGGACATCATCCGCCGCGTCAAGGATCGCTTCGGCGTGCCGACGTTGGCCTACCAGGTCAGCGGCGAGTACGCCATGCTGCAGGCCGCCATCGCCAACGGCTGGTTGGATGAGCGCAAAGTGGTGATGGAATCGCTGGTCTGCCTGCATCGCGCCGGTGCCGACGCCATCCTGACCTACTTTGCCAAATCCGCCGCACAGTGGCTGCGCGACGCCTGACGTCTCCCGTCTCCAGAACATGAGCCGCTACGCCGTCATCGGTCAGCCCGTCGCCCATAGCCGCTCGCCGCGCATTCACAAGGCGTTTGCCAAACAATGCGGGATCGAGCTCGATTACGAGACTATCGAGATCGCCGCGGACGTGCTCGACGAACGCTTGTGCGCACTGCACGCACACGGTTACGCCGGACTCAATGTCACCCTGCCGCACAAGACCGCGGCGGCGGCGCTGTGCGAAAACGTCAGCGACCGCGCGCGACACGCCGAGGCCGTCAACGTCCTGATCCGCACCGGCAACGGCTGGCGCGGCGACAATACCGACGGCATCGGTCTGATCGCGGATCTCAAGCACAACCTCGGCGTTGAACTCGGCGGCCGGCGCGTGCTGCTGTTGGGTTCCGGTGGCGCGGCGCGCGGCCTGCTCGAACCCCTGCTGATGGAAAAGCCCGCAGAACTGGTGCTATCCAACCGCAGTCCGCAGACGTCGGAAGCGCTGGCCAAGCAGTTCGAACCGCTTGGGGTGATTCGCCCTAGCGCACACTTTGCACTGAAGGGCGACCGTTTCGACGTCATCATCAACGCCACCTCCGCCGGCCACAGCGGTAGCGTGCCACGGCTACCGCCGGAACTGTTCACCGCGGACACGCTGGCCTACGATCTCAACTACGGCAAAGCCAGCGAACCGTTCCTGACCTGGGCGTTGGATCAGGGCGCAGCGCGCAGCAGCGACGGCCTTGGCATGCTGGTGGAACAGGCCGCCGAATCCTTCCAACTGTGGCACGGTGTGCGCCCGCAAACCCCACCGGTGCTGGAATCCCTGCGCGCTGTCGATTGAATGTTGTGCCTGGATATTGAGCAGGCTCATCGAAAGCGATTCTTAAGGGCGCCTCTAAAAACCCATCAAAATTCGGGCCAATCAAGTAACTAAGCGTTAGAGGCCACTGCAAGGGGAGATCATGGGCATTTTCATCGTTTGGCTTGTTTTGGCCATTCTCGTAGGCGTTTACGCTTCTTCCAAAGGGCGGTCGAATATTGGGTTCTTCTTTATTTCCGTTTTATTGTCACCTCTTATCGGGTTCGTTATCGCCTTGGTGGTTCAGCCCATCCGTGCGAACACCGAGGCAAGAGCAATTGACTCCGGCGACCAAAAAAAGTGCCCTTATTGTGCCGAGCTCGTAAAGTCAGAGGCCATCGTCTGTAGGCACTGCGGCAGAGACTTACCCGAGGTACCTCCTCCGCCCCACGTAGTAGTTTTACCAAAACAAAAACCGACCTCCTCAATTCACTCTTGATCACTGTTGCCATCTCGACGGTTCTCGGATTTTTCGGCTACCAATTTTTCCAAGCCCGCATGGAAGCGAAACAGATCGGCATAGAAACGCAGGGAAGCATACAGAGGTCGAATGACTTGATTGAACGCTTAAAACAGCGTATTGCTTGCGAACGTGATACCTCTAGTGTGGTGTCCAAGAAATAACTGGATTTATAGGTTTTCTTCGTTTACGCGGCGAAGTGCACCCGGGTTGGATCTGCTCCAAGGTCTGCCGGCATTT
>CAJDWY010000092.1_pt1 | contig 9868 bp, 7 predicted proteins | sample 7391751 | NCBI WGS metagenome assembly CAJDWY01 (sample SAMEA7055745, study PRJEB34461) | soil metagenome | biome: terrestrial ecosystem; feature: Peninsula; material: soil | place: Antarctica | collected 2016
AGAACAGGTTGCGCGCCAGTTGCTGGGTGATGGTACTGGCGCCGCGCTGGTGTCGGTGGCCTTCGTTGTGATGCATTGCATCGGCGATCGCGTTGAAGTCGAATCCGAGGTTGGTCGGGAAAGTCTGGTCCTCGGAGGCGACCACCGCCAGTTCCAACTGCGGGGAGAGTTGACGCCACGGGGTCCACACATAGTGGATCGCGGGGTGTGGCGTGTCGGACAGCAGATAATGGATCTGCCGTTCGATCATGAACGCGCTGGTGGCGGGCGGCACAAAACGCAGGATCAGTACCGGCAGGAGGGTCAGCGTCAGCCAAGCCAACACGATGCGAGTGATCCATTTGCGCATCGCTTCATTGTACGGCTTGTGCGTTGCACCGCCTCTGCCATCCCGCGGAAGCCGGCGCGTCCGGTGGCACCATCAACCGCAGATTGCGTCACAGTTTCAGTGTGTAGAAGGGCAGGCAGCAACGCGAACAGCGTGCAGGATACTGCCGCTGCCACGTTCGTTTGTGGCCGGTCTTGCCGAAAGCGATCTGCACATAGGGGCTGTTGTGAGTCTTCTGATTATTGTGCGTGATAGCGGACTGGATCCTGCCGAACTGGCCGAGCCGACTTTTGGTGTATTCAGTACGATGCGTGACCGCAATCAGGTATAAACGATGCCCACACTGTTCGACCCAATCAAGGTTGGCACAATCAATTGTCCGAACCGTATTTGGATGGCCCCACTGACGCGTGGGCGCGCCACGCGCGATCACGTGCCGACGGAATTGATGGTTGAGTACTACACTCAGCGTGCTTCGGCGGGTCTCATCATCACCGAGGCAACTGGTATCTCCGTAGAAGGCAGTGGCTGGCTCTATGCGGGAGGTCTGTGGGGAGCCGAGCATGTCCGGCATTGGGGAAAAGTAACCGACGCCGTTCACGCTGCTGGCGGAAGAATCTTCGCATAGCTCTGGCACATGGGCCGGTTGGTCCCTCCGTCACTGCACGGCGTGAATCCGGTATCAGCCAGCAGCACTCTGGCACCCGGCAAAGCACACACTTACGAAGGCAAACAACCCTATGTGTAGGCACGCGAGCTTAACCTCGATGAAATTCCACGCGTCATCCAGGACTACGCCGCTGCGGCGCGCAATGTGATCGAAGCGGGCTTTGATGGCGTCCAGTTGCATGCCGCCAATGGCTATCTGATCGACCAGTTTCTGCGCGATAGCAGCAACCTGCGAACGGACAGCTACGGTGAGCCGATCGAAAATCAGCTGCGGCTTCTACGTGAAGTCGTCGAAGCCCTGATTGCAGCAATGGCGGCACAGCGTACTGCTGTCAGGTTATCGCCCAACGGCGAAATTCAGGGCGTGGACGACAGCAATCAGAATGCTCTTTTCACTGCGGCTGGCACGCTGCTCGGCCCCCTGAATATCGCCTTTCTCGAGTTGCGCGAGCCAGGGCCAAACGGGCACCTACGGCAAGTCGGATCGACCGCCTGTAGCTCCTTTGATCCGCGAGGGGTTCAAAGGGGTGCTCGTTCTGAACTCGGATTACGATCTTCAGCAGCGGACAGGCTGCACTGGCCGAAGGCGCCGCCGATGCCATCAGCTTTGGCCGCAAATTCCTGGCGAACCCTGATCTACCCTATCGTTTTTCCAATGGGGTAGCCCTAAACGAGAGCGACGCGAAGACCTTGTTCGCGCAGGGCGCCGAGGGTTATGTCACCTACGCTTCCAGTGCCCGGTAGGGTTGCGGAGAAACAGGCCTGCCGCTGTGATCAGCTCCCGGTAGGAGTTGCACTCCAAGCGTGCGTCCCTGCTGGGCGCCCCATGGGAACGCCCGGCAACACCGGGCGTTTGAAACAACAGCGTCGTGAAACCGTGAAGATCAACGATACCCGCGATGGCCTTGATACCCGCGGCCCCCGCGGACATCACGATGGCTGTACCCCCGATCACGGTTGCCGTAATAAATCGGACGCGGCGGCACATAGCGCACCGGTTGCGAGACATAACGGACCGGCGGCGCATAACGAACCGGTTCACGGTAATAAGCACGACGAGAGTCGTCGCGACGCGAATTGTTGGCACTGGAGCCGATGGCGACTCCGGCAGCAGCGCCGATCAAGACGCCCGGCAACACCCCGTTGCGGCCGCCAACCTGCTGCCCGACCACGGCACCGGCGAAGGCGCCAATGACGCCGCCGATCAAGGTGGACTGGTCCCGATTATTGGCGAAAGCGCCGGCGGACGAAGTCGCCAGCGCCAAGGCTGCGACCCAGATCAATATCTTCCCGGAAATCTTGTTGTTCATGGCGGTTCTCCCGCGTTTCGCCGGAACGGTTCCGACACGACCACCATAGTTCTGCGCGGCTGAACGCCGGTTGAATTTCGCCGCTGTTGCGCGTCGCTTTACATTTCGTTGCGTAAGCTCACGACCAGCGCGGCGCCGGCACAAGGATGCCTCCGGCTCCGCTGTGCGGGCCCGGATTATCACTGCCGACGAACTCGGCGTCCGGCGGCTGTATGGCCGTCACCAGTGCGCGGCCGGCAGCGCGTTGTATTCCATCAGAAGACATCGCAGCACGCTTCCGCACAGATACAACGCCAAGTCTTCAATCGTCGCACCGGTCGCGTTTGCCACCCCCCTGCAGCCGTGACCGTGCAAATTGCTGAGTCGCAAAGCGTCGCCGTTGACTGATGTGCACGTTCAGCGCCGAGCGCGGTGCGGCGTAGGGCGCCGGCAGATCCCCACCGGGCTTCCGCGCCGCCCGTCACAAACGGCCCATGGCCTGCCCGATGTCACGCCAAGCATCGGCGGTGCCGCAGCGGAACAGATAGCGCAAGGAGCGACAGAACCGGTTATCGGTCGTGTCGTGCCAAGAGGTTTCCACCGGCTGCGTCCACAGCGGTTGGGTGAGATCGAGCGCGTTGCTGTGCAGTCGCGACACCAGCACGCCGAGCTCGCGTCGCGGTCGGGTGCCGGCAGCGACGGACGCCGCAGGTGATATTCCAGATTACCTTCCGACGTTGCTTCCCATGAAGGCCAGAGGCGACGGCGCAGGCCACCGGCCAGCCGGAGATTCCATGGCGAGCAGGCTTCGACTGCGCGGTACAGACCTGCGGCCAGTTCCGTCGTTGCGTCATGTTCGACCCCTTCGCCGGGGCCGAAAATCAGCAGGGCCCCGCCATGCATCGACGTGGCGGTCGAATCCATCAGCAGCCAGCACGCTCCAGCGGATTAAGTGCGCCGATCATCTGGCCATTCTTATGACACTTGTTGACCTCACATCATGGCTTCACGTTTCCCAGCACTTCGTTATTGTGCGCGCCCAGCGTCGGGCTTTCCCCTGAGCGCGTCTCGGCATTGCTGAACTGGATCGGCATGTTGAACACCGGCTTGCCGCCAATCTGCTGCACCATGCCGCGAGCCTGCACTTGTGGGTTGGCCAACACTTCTTCCATGTCGAGGATCGCCGACACACAGGTATCCTCATCGGCCAACAACGCCTCCCACTCGTCGCGGGTTTTGGACTTGAACAATTCGGTCAACGCCTGTTTGAGCGGCTGCCCCTTTTCACCGGGCACCATCGGCAGCTTCAGCAGATCCGGCCGTGCCGCCAACTGACAAGCCTTGGCGAAGAACTTGTATTCCAGCGCGCCGACGGCGAGGTGGCGGCCGTCAGCGCATGCGTAGATCGCGTAGTTGGCCATCGCGCCGGACAGCACGTCCTGACCGCGCACGGCGACCTTTCCGGTGCTGCGCAGACCCGCCAAAGTCAACACCTGCAGCGCCAGCGTACCGTCGAGCATGGCCACGTCGACGAAGCTGCCTTCGCCCGAACTGCGCGCGCCCATCACCGCGGCGAGGATGCCGATGACGCAGGTCAGCGCGCCGCCGGCCAGATCGGCGACCTGGAAGTTGCCGACCAGCGGTGCCCCGTCCTGCGGCCCGTTCTGGCTCAGCTCGCCGGCGTAGCCGCGGTAGTTCATGTCGTGACCGGGCCGGTCGCGATACGGACCGCTGTAGCCGTAGCCGGTCAGTGCGGCGTAAACCAGCCGTGGATTGATCAACCTGAGCATGTCGTAGCCACAGCCGAGTTTTTCCATCACGCCGGGCCGGAAGGAATCAACCACCACGTCAGCCGTCGCTACCAGCTTGCGGAACTGCTCGGCCTCCGCCGGTTGACGCAGGTCCAGCGTTACCGACTTTTTGCCACGGTTGACCTGCTCGAACAGCTCGGGTGTCAACCGCGCATAGTCGCCGCCGTTGGGCTCCTCGATCTTGATCACTTCGGCACCGAGTTGAGCTAAATACAGGGTGCAGAACGGCCCAGGCAACAGCCGCGACAGGTCGAGCACGCGCAGGCCGGAAAGCAGAGGGTTGAGTGCCATCATGATTTCCTTATGCGCCCGCAGCATCCGGGCCCAGGCCGCAGTGGTGGTCCATGAACGCGTTCATCCGGTGCAGGTACTCACTCTGGTGCAGATGCAGAAGGTGATTTCCGGGGAACCAGTGCAACTGGCTGCCGGCCCAGTACGGCGTTGGCATCACCCGCATCGGCAAGCGGTTTGTAGAACTCCGCCTGATGCAACTGTCTGCGCAGGCCGCCGGGCTTCACCAGCCGGGGCCCCATCGCCATCAGCAACAGGCTACCCAGACCCGAGCGCAAAACATGATCCAGTGCCGCTGTGCTCATGATTTTCAGCGGATCGAGGGCATCCAGCTCGGGGCGCACCGTTTCCCGGTAGTAATCCTCGGGAAGCTGATTCCACCACGGGGCGGTTACCGCCGCTGCGCTATCGGACGTCATTCTGGAGCCTGTCAATTACGATGGCAACACACCGCGACAGCGGTCATTTTCGACCAATGCTAATGAGTAAGGCGGCGCCGGTGACGACGGCGACTTGTCATCGAATCGAAGTTCATCCGTCATCAGCCCTGCTCCATGCAAACGTCAACGATCAGCGCGGCGGCTCTCCACGCCCCGCTCCCAGGCTTCGCCCTCACAGGGTGCGGGCGGTCAATTCTTTCATGATCTCGTTAGTCCCGCCGAACCGTGCGTGGGGCGTGCATCTATAGCGGGAAGGCGTCAGAACGCCACCGCACGCACTGTGTCGATCCAGGATTGAATCCGCCCGATCGGTACACTGGCCGGATGACGCTAAGCAACGCCACCGTTTCCCTCGACCACCCACGGCTGCTCGATAGCCTCGCCGCCGACAACAATTTGCTGATCATCCAGGACCTCGACGGCGTCTGCATGGAGCTGGTGCAAGACCCGCTGACGCGCCGCATTGACCGCCACTATGTGGAGGCCGCGTGCAAGCTGAACGGTCACTTCCAAGTGCTGACCAACGGCGAACACATCGGCCGCCGCGGCGTGAACCGCATCGTCGAGCAGGCGTTCGACACGCCGGAGCAGGTCCGCCAACACGGTCTGTACCTGCCGGGCCTGGCTGCCGGCGGCGTGCAGTTACAGGATCGCTACGGCAACGTTTCCCATCCGGGCGTCACGCAGGCGGAGCTGAATTTTCTCGGCCTGGTGCCAGAAAAGATGCGACAGTTTTTAACCGAGACGCTGCGCGCAGCTCCGTACCGTCTCGACGCTGCAACCATCGACACACTGCTGCAGTCGGCGGTGCTGGACAACCGCGTCTCGCCAACGATCAACCTCAACCACTTCCACTCGCGGTTCAAAAACCAGCCCGCGTGCTACCGGCAGTTGCAGCAACAGGCCGGGCAGTCCCTGGTGCAACTGCTTGACGACGCGGCGGCGCAAGGCTTGGCGGACGCTTTCTTTGTGCATTACGCACCGAACCTCGGACGCGATGCTGCTGGCCACGAGCGCCTCAAACCCGGCGACAGCGACCATGCGGGCACCCACGACTTCCAGTTCATGCTGCAGGGCGCGATCAAGGAAGTCGGCGCGCTGGTGATCCTCAACGATTACTACCAGCGGCGCACCGGCACTTATCCGCTGGGCGCGCAATTCAATGCACGTGCAGCGCCCCGTGAGCTCGATACGCTGCTGAAACTGGCCGTCGATCGCTTCGATCCGCGCTACATGCCGCGCATCCTCGGCGTCGGCGATACCGTCACGGCCTGCCCGCAACCGACTGAAGGCGGGCGGATTCAGATACTGCGCGGTGGCAGTGATCGCGGTTTTCTGACGCTGGTGCAGGAACTCGGCAAGTCCTTCGATACCGACAATGTCGTGGCCTATGTCGATAGCAGTGGCGGTGAAGTTCAGCGGCCCGGGATAGAGGCCCAACAGTTGCACTCATCGGCTGCTGCCCCCTGGGCAGGTCTCGACAACATCAGCGATGCCGATGACCCGCTCACGCTCAACTTCGTCTTTCCAGAGGGTTATCGGCAATACGTTGGATTTTTTCGCGCACTAGCAGTCTGTCGGACTTTCTGTGGATAACTTAAAAGTGAGTAAAAAACTAGCAGAAATTTGCGTCCTACGCGAAAACTCGATCACTTCGTGTACTCCCCAAGTGCCAAGTCCGACAGACTGCTAGCCAATCGGTTCCCCAGCGTTGGCCCCGGCTTGCCTTCGGCAAATCGGGCGACTGATAAGCTGCGCCAAGGTGGCCGGTGACCGTGACAAACCGGAACTCGTCCACAACCGTGGAGTCTGAGCGCAAACGCTTCCGTCTGAATTATTCGCAAGAGAGCCTCCATGCGTAGAGCAACCCTGTGGTCCGGCGTATTTGCCTTGCTGTCCATCCTGCCGGCACACGCCGCAACCACGGCCGAAACGGCCAGCAGTGCCCACGCTCCCGCCAGCGCGATCAACACCCAAGTGCTGCGCGCCACGCTCGACAACGGCCTGCGCGTGGTGGTGGTACGTAATGCGCTGGCACCGGTGGTGACCACCGAAATCAACTATCTGGTGGGATCGAACGAGGTACCGGCCGGCTTCCCCGGTACTGCGCACGCGCTGGAACACATGATGTTCCGCGGCAGCCCTGGCCTGTCGCGCGATCAGCTGGCGGAGATCGCCGCGCAGATCGGCGGCAATTTCAATGCCGCCACCACGCAAACCGTGACGCAGTTTTTCTTCACCACGCCGGCTGCTGATCTGGAGGTGGCGCTGCACATCGAGTCGCTGCGGATGCGTGGACTGGACGTCAGCGACAAAGACTGGGCCAAGGAGCGCGGTGCCATCGAGCAGGAAGTTTCGCGCGATCTGTCCAACCCCCAATACGTGTTCTACCAGCAGTTGCTCGCCGCCATGTTCAAGGGCACGCCTTACGCGCACGATGCATTGGGCACGCGGCCTTCGTTCGACAAGACCAGCGCGAAGATGCTCAAGGCGTTCCACACCAACTGGTATGCGCCCAACAACGCCATCCTGGTGGTGGTCGGCGACGTCGATCCGCAAGCTACGCTGAAAAGCATCAAGGCCCTGTTCGGTTCGATCCCAAAGAAGGAACTGCCGGCCCGCCCGGCCATCAAGCTGCAGCCGGTAACGCCGCGCACCCTGCAGCTGACCACCGACCAGCCCTACGGCATGACGCTGGTGTCGTATCGCATGCCGGGCTATACCTCGCCGGATTTCGCCGCCGCCAGCATCCTCTCCGACGTCCTCGGCAGCCGCCGCGGCACGCTCAACGCGCTGGTGCCGGAAGGCAAGGCGCTGTATGCCGGCTTCAATTCCAACGCCATGCAGCACGTCGGGCTGGGCTACGCCATCGGCGTGTTTCCCAAAGGTGGAAATGCTGACAAGTTGCTCAAGACCCTTGAACAACGCATGGCGGCAACGCTCAAATCCGGCGTGCCGGCGGAGCTGGTGGCGGCGGCCAAGCGCCTGGAAATCGCCCAGCTTGAATCGCTGAAGAATTCGATCCCGGGCCTGGCCAACGCTTGGTCGACGGCGCTGGCATTCCAGAACCTGGATTCACCGGAGGCGATGAAAGCGGCTTTCCAGGCGGTGACGGTGGCTGACGTCAACCGCGTTGCCCGTCAGTGGCTGAACCCGGCGCACGCGATCACCGCCATTCTCACGCCGCAACCGTCCGGAAAGCCGGTGACCGGCAAGGGGTTTGGCGGCGCGGAGTCGTTCTCGGCCGCGCCGAGCAAACCGGTCACGCTGCCGAAATGGGCCCGCACAGCACTGGCGCGGGTGGTGGTTCCGTACTCGGCGCTGAAGCCCGTGGATACTGTCCTGCCCAATGGCATCCGTCTGATCGTGCAACCGGAGACGATCAGCGATACCGTCTCGATCTACGGCAGCGTGCGCAGCAAGCCCGAACTGCAGGAACCGAAAGGACAGGAAGGAATCAGTTCCGTACTCAACGCCCTGTTCGATTACGGCGGCGGCGGTCTTGACCGCGACGCGTACCAGAAAGCGCTGGACGACATCGCCGCGCAAGCCAGCGCCGGCACCCGTTTCGGTATCGAAGCACCGGCGAATCAATTTGATCGCGCCGTGCAGTTGCTGGCCGACAACCAACTCAAGCCGGAGCTGCCCCAGGCCGCATTCAAGGTGGTGCGCGCGCAGACCGCGCGGGCGCTGGCCGGTGAGTTGCTGTCGCCCAATTACCTGTTCGGCCGCGCATTGGACAAGGCGCTGTTGCCGGCCGACGATCCAGGTCTGCGTCAGGCCACGCCGGAGTCGATTGACAAGCTGACACTCGCCGACGTGCGAGCCTATTACCAAAAAGTATTCCGCCCCGATCTGACCACCGTGGTGGTCATCGGCAAGGTGGATCCGCTGCAGGCACGCAAAGTCGTCGAGCGCTATTTCGGCGACTGGAAAGCCGGCGGGCCCAAGCCCGATCTCGATCTGCCGCCGATACCGGCCAACCGCGCTTCACGGGCGTTCGTCCCCGACAGCAGCAGCGTGCAGGACAGCGTGGTACTGGCCGGCAATGTCGCCGTCACTCTACACGACCCCGATCACTACGCCCTGAACCTCGGCAACCAGATTCTCGGCCAGGGCTTTTACGCCTCGCGCCTGTACCGCGATCTGCGCGCCCGTACCGGCCTGGTCTACACCGTGGGATCGAGCTTCAACTTCGGCCGTACGCGCAGCTCATACGTCGTCAATTACGGCTGCGATGCCGATAACGTCGACAAGGCGCGCAACATCGTCCTGCAGGATCTGAAACAGATGCAGACCCAGCCGGTGACGCCGCACGAACTGGCGCGCGCCAAATCCATGCTGCTGCGCCAACTGCCGTTGCAGAACGACAGCATCTCCCACATCGCGCGGGCCTGGCTCTACTATGCGCAACACGATCTGCCACTGAATCAGGGCACCATCGTGGCGCAACACTACACCAAGCTCACCGCCCAACAGGTGCAGGCGGCTTATCGCAAATGGCTGCATCCGGACGACTTGGTGCAGGTTGTCAAAGGGCCTCAACCGAAATAGCGCGACGGCGGCATTTACCAAATTTTTCGAGCGTCCACGGAGCACGGGTCATCATCGCGGCCAATTTGGTATGATCCGGGGCGCAGCCGGAAAACGAAGTGCATGTGTGCAGCTGTAGTGCGTGTGCACAGCACTTTCAATTCGCTCGGTATAAATGCAGTTAAAATTTAAAATATCAAGGACAATCAATCATCACACTGGAGTCTTGCCATGGCAGAACACCCTGAACACACTGAAAGTAATTTCATCCACCATTTTATCATGGTGTTTGTAGGCCTATTCGTGATCTCTATCGTCGCGCTTGTTGCGGCGAACATGATTGGTGATGGTGGCGAAATTCATACGGAAATCCGGAAAACTTTACAGGAAAAGAGTCTGACACCGGTTGCACAAGTGGCCACCACTCCCGCGACATCAGTGGCGTCAGCACAGGCCGAGCCGGCCGCTCAAGCTAATGCGGCAGCCGCCACTCCTGCCACTCCTGCC
>CAJDWY010000072.1_pt1 | contig 9768 bp, 18 predicted proteins | sample 7391751 | NCBI WGS metagenome assembly CAJDWY01 (sample SAMEA7055745, study PRJEB34461) | soil metagenome | biome: terrestrial ecosystem; feature: Peninsula; material: soil | place: Antarctica | collected 2016
CTCCTTTCTCAGTTCACGTCAATGATTCCGTGAAAGGATAACGGGTGGCCTGTCTCTTTCAAGGCTCAGACCAATTTACAGAAAGAATGGTGCACTACCTAAGCGGTCGAGACTCGCGGCAACGCATGCAGAGAAGCATGATGTAGCGACGCTGATCCGCTTCAGAAAGCATCTGCACTTTCGGATCCGCAGAGAACTCGTGGTACAGGCGAAACCATGCGTTGCTCATGGCAGCCACCCCAGAATCTGTGTCGGCTTGTTGTTCGCACCGATCAGTTTTTCGGACTCCAGGACCTGTTTGGTTTCAGCCCACTCCTGCTCGCTGATGCGGAGCTGAAACACCACCTCCGCATCCTGCAACGCTACGCCAGAATCCCGTGACGCTACGTCTCCATCTTCGTCACAGCAACACAGACACAAGAGCATCACGAACCGGCGTTGATCCTTCTCCGAAAGCATCTGCACCCTGGGATAGGTAGCGAACTCGTGATACATCCTGAACCATTGATTACTCATGGCCGCTCTCCGCCCGTGAAAATTCTTCGATGACTTCTTCAATGAATTCCGATGCATTGCGCAAGGATCCCCGACACCGATCCCGCAACACCTGTTCGCAACGGTAGTGCCTGTACCCTTCGTCGGTGAGGGTAAAAAAGTCATCGAGCACCGCTTGCACCGCAGTCTTTTCCTCCGGGGTTCTCGCAGATAACCGGCGCATAACCAGGTCGGTTTTTAAGGGGAGGGGGCCCTCGTCGAGGTAGTACCAATCCAGAAGCTGGCGGTAGACGCCGTGCTCAAGCAAGGTGAGGTGTGCGGTGTCGGCGCGGTATTCCCTGATGTCGTGTTGATAGCGTTTCATTTGAAGATCCTGTGTCGTTGCTACTTCGGCTCCAGTGGGGTCGAGCGCCCGCCCCCCACTGGAAAAGGGCTTGTCCCCCGGAGATCAGGCCGGGGTGAGGGCGTCGATGGTCAACCCGCTCTGCTCCTGTTGAAGCGTCACGGATACCTTACTTAGCAGGTAGCGAAGTTTTTTCTTGTTGCGTGGCACATAAAAACATTGCTAAACAGGCTGTTATGGACGTATGTGGACGCCAGTGGACTCGCCAGTGGATTCAGGTGCAGGGTCTGTCTCGTCCGGGCTGGAACAGCGGCGTGGAGCTAAACAGCGGCCTGGGTGGAAAGATTTCGCCCCGCTCGGTCCCATCACCCGGAAGCGCGGTTGCCCGATAGATCGGTATCAGCTTCGAAACCGCTCCGATGCCAGGTTCGAAGTCGTGTGCTCCCGCCGGCTGGACCAAAAAACTTCCGGGGCGACTAGAGGGGGTATCGCCAAGGAGGCTTTATGAACACCCCCGATTCACCCCCGCATGACGCCCGGTTGCCCCAACCACTGCAAGATTGGTCCCCGTCCGAGCAGCAGATCCGTATCCAGGAGCTGACGCGCTGGACGATCCGGCTGTGCGCGGCGCTCCGGGTGGGACTGCCCAACAGCCGTCACCCGGACGACGCGATGCGGTATCTGGAACTCAATGGTCTGGTGAAGCGTCCGCCCGCTTTGCGCCCGCAGACCCTGCTTGTGGCGGGAACCAGGACAATCCAATGAATCCACCGAACAACATCCCGGATGACTTCAATGTGGCAGCGCTGGCAGCGGCCAGGAAGATCAACCCGAAGATCCCCGAGGGCGCACTACCGGTGATCTTTATGAACGCCATCGAAATCTACCCGGACATCACCGAGATGGCCGAAACGGTAGGCGACTATGGCTGGATGACCGCCCGTGAGATGGCGGACGAGATGGAGAACAGCGTGTCGTTGATGGACATGCCGAAGGGCTATCAGTGCCTGGGCTTTGCGACCCATAACGGCACTGAATGGGACCAGCGCCGCTGGTTCGTGGCGCTCAAGGTGGATGGATTACCCAAGCCATACGATGAAGGCGCGATGGAACCCGAGGGCCGGGCGGCGTGAGACGAGGCGGATCCGCCGGAGCGGCTAATGGCGTGAGCGTCGTGCCCTGCAATGGCTGTACGCGCTGCTGTCACGGCGACGCGGTGCGTCTACTGCCCGGAGACGATGCCAGCCAGTACCAGACCGAACCGCATCCGGTGCTGCCGGGCGAGAGGATGCTGGCGCATCGCGCGGACGGGGATTGCGTCTATCTCGGTGAAAGCAGCTGCACCATCCACGACCGGGGTCCGCGGATGTGCCAGGAGATGGACTGCCGAGTGATCGCGCAGGGCGTCAGCTGGACTCAGGCCCGCAAGCTGGACGCCAACGGCAGGCTGCCGATGGCGATCTGGCGCCGGGGTCGTGAGCTACTGAAAGCGGAGAAGAAAAACCCCCCAATCCGAAGATCGGGGGTTTGAGTGATGTCAAACGTCAGGCCGCGTGCGCTGCCAGCTTGCGGTCACGCAGGCGCTGGCGGGCTTCGATGGCCTGATGGACTTCTTCGGCGACTTCGCCAACCAGATTGACCAGGTGGACATGCTCGTCAAGCCACGCCTTGCCGGAGTGGTAGACCAGCACGCCGATCAGTTCATCGGCAAAGCCCGGTGCTACAAAATCAATACCGTCGAAGTCCAGCACAACGGGGCCCGTCGCAGTATCGATCGCATCCAGCACATGCTGACGGATGCGATTGCCCGTATGACGGCTGCCGTAAGCGCCTTGTCCGTACTGCTTGATGCGAATCGTGGGAAGAATCGTGTTCATGTGTGTTCTCCTGTCGGGTGCTGACGTTTGTCAGCGGGGGGTCTCGACAGGCTCTTGCCGACCCCGTGATTTTACCGTTCGATGTGGCTCATCTGGGAAGTGAGACCGTTGGCGCCAAATTTAGCTTCCTGGACTTTTTGGCGAATCTCCGATCATCGAAGGAAGCCATTGTGCTGCACTGTGCGTAACTTGCATGATGCAGTGCATCGGCGAAATCCAATCCTGCGGCATGGTTGCCCACGGCTCTTTCTACAGCCTCGCGATCCTCAATCTGGACGTTTGGCAACGACAGCAGGTGGGAGAACACACGCCCAACTTCTTTGCCACTGAATTTGTAGTAGCCGCGCAGCACCCACTCCAGCTCCAGAAATACCGTTTTCGCCACTATGAGGGGACGACCGGATTCGATCAGCTTGCGGGCAAGCTCGCACTGACGCCGAGTCGCTTCATCGCCATCTTCACTTGCCACGTAGTAGCGGGCAAGAACGTTGGTATCTAATCCAGTGAGCTTGCTCAACGATTACCCGCCAATTCAGCAACGTCAAAATGTGCGGGAACCGGTTTCTTGCTGCTTTTGAGCAGCCCAAAGCCGCTGGAGGAAATCTCGGAAGGCGTACTGACAGGGCGCATTTCAACGTGATCCCCAACGACGAGGAATGTGACCTGCGTTCCCGCCCGAATTCCAAGCCTTTGCCTCACGGCCTTGGGGATGGTGACCTGTCCCTTGGATGTCACGGATAGCTGTTCCATCACGCCCTCAACGAAGTATTACGTGGTAAGGATTGTATCCGGAATCCCAGGTACTTGCCAAGCCATCTTGTTGTCCGACGTTCTCCAGCATGCCAACACCGCCGAGCACTGCGGCGATCTCAAGAACTCCGGCTTGCGGGTAGGTCTGGACCTGCATCGCTGAGATTTCGTGCATGGGCGGGAACGTTGTCCATGCACGCCAGGGGCGCTACGGGGTACACCGAAGCACAGCGTTTGGCGGTGCTCGCAACAAAAATCCTCAGCCTCTACTAGAGGCACCTGAAAGGACGAGCCGCGCTTTGCGGGGCCGTCCTGATTCGAGGCGTCTTCCTGATTCCACCCGCTGATTCGATGTCGCTGATTCGCGGGGCTGATTCGGGGAGGGCGTTCAAGATTTCAGACGAGGATTAGCTGATGGCAGAGCAGCAGAAGGATGGTAAGGAACAACCCAAGGGGATGCGACCCAACCCCACGGACAAGATGCTCAGGTGGGCACGCACGGTCGCCGAGCGGCTGGGGCTGACGCTCACCTCCGAGCAGGAAGAAAACTTCGAGGCATGCAAGGCGTTCCTGGATGAACACCAGGACGACACCCCGCCAAGTGCGGCGCAGATCAGCTACGCGGAGCGGATCGCCGTCCAGGGTGACATCGACCTGCCCGCAGAAGTCCGGGCCGACTACCGCAAGATGTCCGCGTGGCTGGATCAGCACGCAGGCCGGGCCTAAACCGTGAAAGCACACGGCCCCTTTGGCTACCTGTTTGGTGTGGCGATGGCGATCTACATCGGCTGGATCGTGTTTGCCACCAGTCCGATGGAACGGATCACCCGTGGCTGTGAACCCGTCAACTGGGCCGGCAACCTGTCGGTGTCCATCGTTGCGTTCCTGAACCCGTCCTGGGAGCGGAGCACGCAGCACGGTTTCGACCGCACCGATTACGTCTGCACCTACACGGTGTGGCGGCTGATCTACGGGCGGGCGTGGCAGAAAGCGCATCCCGGCAAGGATCTGCCGGCGGAACGCCCGGACCAGGGAGCGTCGCATGCAAAACCCTGATCTCCGAGACTGGCCGAAGCGCATGGCCGCCCAACTGGACTCAATCCCGGCAGTCTCGAACTCCAAAGTCGAGGAAATCATCGCCGGCATCTGGACGTTGGTTGCCGTGGCTTGTTTCGGGTTTCATTTCAAATGGTGGGGGCTGTTCTTCGCGCTCAAGGCCGCGATGGATACAGCGGCGGCGATTTATTACGCCGTCCGTGATATTCGCAGTCGAGGTGAGTCGTGAAGCTCCGGGCGTTGGTAGTTGCTCTGGGTCTGGCTTTGGGTACAGCCGCTCACGCTGCCCCGCCGGTGCTGGTGGAGATCGTGGACCTGTCCTGCGCGCACTGCGCGGCCTTTGCCGGCACCGCAGGGACTATCGCTCAACGGGTGCGGCGAGCCGGCGGCATCTTCCGTATCGCGCCGGTCGGCCCGGTCATCGGCCAAGACAGCCCCACGCTGTCGGTGCTGGCGGTGTACTGGTCCGAGTCGCATCAGGACGACGCCCGGGGCGAGGACATCGCCGCCGCCTTCTATGTCGGCTACCAGAACAACGCCGACCTCGCGGGACCGGCGGGCATCACGTCCTGGCTGGCGACCCGCGGCATTACCTGGCCGGCGAACGCTGACCTTCAAGACCCCCGTTTGCAGAGGCGGTTCTTCCGCGCCGTGCAGATGGCCGGTAACGCCGGGGTCAGCGATCTGCCGGCAGTGCTGTTTATCAACCCTGACAGCGGCGCTGTCACCCACGTCGAAGCCTGGGCCGACAGTGCCGCAGCCCTTGGCAACCGCATCAACAAATACCTCCAGCAGGAGCACTGAGCATGTCCGTCTACACCCCCGTCCCCGTCCACGAACCCCCAAACTACGAGCAGCGCACTCTGACGCTGCCGTCCCGCAATCTCAGTCAGCCGGAGCACGCGGTCACGCCGCTGCGCTATCTGGGATCGGGTAATCCACCGCCGGCGCCGCCCCCGCTGCTGCCTCCACCTCCACCTCCGGCCCCGCCACCTGTGCCGCCGCCGTCGCAGGCCGCTGCCATCAAGACGGTGCCGTTGCCGGTAGAAACGCCTCCGGCGGTCGCCGCGTCGGTGCCGCCCCCGGCAGTCGCCGCTGCCGCCTCCCCATCCCCCTCTCCGGCCCCTGTGGCGCCGCCTCCCGTTGCCGTTGAGACTCCGGCTCCGACAGACAATCCGGTAGACGCAGTGTTTTTCCCGGTGTCTGACAATCGGGTCGCCGAGCACTACATCTGGACGCTGCAACATCTGACCCCGGACCGGTGCTACCTGGTGGTCGGTCACAGCGACCCGACCGGTCCGAAGCGGCTGATCCTGGGCTTGTCGCTGGAACGTGCAGCTTCAGTCGCCACAGTCATGCGCACCGCCGGCCTGCGGGTAGACGTGTCAGGTGTCGGTAGCTACGGGACTTCGTTCCAGATCGCCGATTACCCCAAGGATCGCCGAGCCGATGTCTGGGGGCACCCCTGTCCGGGGGACCCCGCACCAGCCAACCCCCCGCCGCCGCCGTTGCCCGACGTGGGCGGGATCTCGGTGCAAGTCACGCAGGGCCAGAACGGCCAGTGGCAAACCACCCTCACTCGCCAGTTCAAGAGCGAAGCGGCGGCACGGGCCTGGGCCATCCAGATGCAGAAACAGCCACCCATGCGCGCCGACCTCGAGTTGCCGAACGGGGCTGACGCCAGGCTGGGTTATGTCGCCACCATCGCGGACGGCTACAAGGGCATGGCCGCACAACTTGACGCCACTTTTGGCGTCAGCGACAAGGTCGCTGAACTGGAAACCGCGCTGAACGACTCGGCCGCTGCACTGACCGCAAGCGCGAGGCAGTGGCTCGAACCCTCGCCGGCAGTCTCGCTCGGTAACTGGCGTGATGCTTTCGCGTCCATCGGGATGCCCATCGGAACCCCGCCCGGAGCCATGTTCAAGGTGACGGTTTCCTCGCCGACCTGGAGCCAAACGCCATGAACAGCATCATGGAAGTACAAGGCTACACCCTGCACCTGCACAACAACGAGTTGATGGTTGAAGACTTGGAACTGGGCAAGCGTCTTGGTTATTCCGAACCACGCCTGATCCGCAGGCTGATTAAAAATCTGCTGGAATCGGGCGCGCTGAGGACGGAAACGGTTTGTGACACCGTGTCACAAACCTCCCCAAGGGGCGGACGACCGTCAACTATCTACTGGCTCAACGAGAAAGCCGCACTCAAGGTCATCACGAAGTCGGAGACCGCGATGGCGGATGCCATCACGGACGAAATCATCGACGTGTACATGGCGGCCCGCCGGGGTGAATTGAAGCCGCGTCCACAGGATGAAGTCACCGTGCCGTTCAAGCGTGCCGAGACGGTGGCACGCTCAACGCTGCGCCTGTGCAAGATGCTGGGCACCGAGACGGGGATGGCGAAAGCCATCGCGGTTGAGGAAGTCCGGCGCGTGACCGGGCTGGACCTCAGCCGCATGATCGCCGGCAACCAGGCGGAGGAAGTGCCACTAACCCCGACCCGGTTGGGCGAGGTAGCTGGAATCAGTGCTGCGGACATGAATCGCGTCCTGCTGCACAACGGGCTGCAGGTCAAAACCGGGCCGTCCAAGTACGAGCCGACGGCAAAAGGCCGACCGTTCTGCACCCTGAATCCTTATCAGTCGCCGTACAGCGAGCATACGGACTACCGGCCGCTGTGGTTCAGGCGTGTGCTCGACGTGCTGGACTTGAGCCGCTTCGATGCCGATGCCGGCCCGGCTCCAGGAGAATCTGTGTTTGCGTCCTGATGCTGCTGTGGCTGCCGCTGGCGGTGTCCGCGCACGATCTGGGCACTCGCGGCACGGTCTACCCCATCGACGAACCGTCGATGCTGGTACAGATCATCGAGAAGCTATCGGCGGTGGACTGGAAGCAGAAGTCAGCCGAACTGCTGGCGAAGGCCAAGCACGGCCTGCACCACTACGCGCAGGACGGGCTGACGCCGGCCTTGGAGACGGCCACCCGCTACATCGACCCGTCGGTGACGCTGCAGAAACCGATCTCCGCACCGGTGAAAGCCCCGGACGGCAAATCGGACTGGCGGGTGATCTATCCGGCCGGCACACGATTCAATCCGCTGGACAAACTGCAGCCGGTGACGCGGATGCTGGTGTTCGATCCACGGGTGGCCTCGCAGATGGACTTCGCGCTGGCGGCGATGCACGCCTGGCCGAGTCTGATCGAACTGGTTGCCACCGGCGGCGACATCAAAGCCATGAGCAAGAAGATCCAGCGCCCGCTGTTCTATGCCAGCGGATCGTTCGTGCAGCGCTTCCAGCTACGTCACACCCCTGCCTTGATCGGCGTCGGCAGGGGTCCGCAGGACAAGCGCCTGGCGGTGACAGAGTTCGGGCCGGCGCAGGCCACTGCCAAGCAGGCAGTTGGGGCGGTTCGGGCCGCCTGGTACGGGTTGCCGCAGGCTGGAAAGGAAAAAACTTCGGGTACTGCTAGAGCGGCTATCACCAATACCGGTGACAACGCCAATCAATAGGAAGGGCACCATGGAAACACGCATTACGAAGGGACACAAGGCGACTCGCCTGGGTGTCATTCTCGCCGCTCTGTTCGCGCCACTGGCGGCGATGGCCGGCACGCAGTATGGGCCTTCGGCATGTTGGCCGACAAGGCCCTCAATCGCTTCCCGCCGCCGCAGGTCCGGGAGTTCATCGAATGAGCGGCGCAGCCACCTCTGTCAAGAGCGGAGCGCAGGAATGAGCACCCCCTACGCCGGCGCCGTCCAGCAGTCGGTCCGCGCGGTCGCCGCGTGGCGGTTGGCCTGTTTCGTCCTCGCCATCGCAGTGGTCTCTATCTCCGCCGTAGCCATGCACGCCTCCGGGGTGCAGCGCACGGTGCTGGTGCCTTACGGCCTGTACTCGGCCAACGGTGCGGTCAAGGTCGAGGGGCGACCGGACAAGGATGGGCAATATCTTGCGCTGCTGGCGCGGGCTGACATCGCCACGATGCTCAACTGGCAGCCCAAGACCATTTCCACCCAACTCGATGCCTTCCTGACCCGGCTGTCACCCGCTGCGTATGCCCGCTACAACCTGGACCTGCGCAACACCGCGACCCAGTACGCGCATCTCAACATCGCTGAAGTCTTCTACCTGCAAAAAGTCGAGTACGCCCCGCCCGACAGCGTAGTGCTGTCCGGCGAACTCGACCGCTACACCGGCGAGACGCGCTCCACGCACACCCCCGCCACCTACACCTTTCACTACACCCAGGCCAATGGCGTCTACGCCATCGACCGTGTGGAGACCCAACAGTGAGATTTTCCATCCCTCTCGTCATCGCTTCCGGCGTGCTCGCGGTGTCCGTTGCGGCCGCTTCCGGGGACGGTTCGCTATCGCAGACCACGCTGACTGTACCGACCGACAACTACACCGTGCTTCATTTCAGTCAACCCGTCGTCAAGGCAGTGCTGCCACCAGGCGCGCCGGTGGTGGGCAAGCCCTATTTCATGTCCAACGATACCGTGTTGCTGCTGATGTTCAGGGCGTCGAAGCATCCGGTGCAGGCGGTCGTGCAGCTTGAGGATGGCACCACGCACATCCTCAGTCTGCAGCCCAAACGGGGCGCGGACGCGCAGATCAACGTGCCGAATACCGACCCGCAGCAGGCCGTCTCCGTTCTGCCCGCAGTGCCGCCGTCGCGCAACCCTGCCGCAGGGGTCGTGCCCGTACTGTCCTCCCTGGTGTCGGGGAAAGTGCCGTCGGGCTGGTCGCCGCAGTCCCCGGACGGCGTTCCCAAACTGCGCTATGACCGCCTGACGGCGACGCCGGTGGCGGCGTGGGACGGTGGCGACGCCCGCGTCGTTCAGTACCAGGTGTCGGCGGTCGGCAAGCAAGCTTCGGTGGTCGATCCCTCGCAGTTCTACCTGCCGGGAGTGGAGGCCGCGATGCTCGACGGCAGCCGGATTGCGCCCGGCCATTTCGGCACGCTGTATCTACTGACGAAGACCACGGCGCCAACGGAGTCGATGGAACGCGGTAGGTTGTATTCGAGTGACGGAGGCCAGTAATGGCTGACGAGAAGAAGCCGTCCGCGATCGCCGCTGCGCTGGCGAAGCTCGGCAAGGGCAAGCCTGGAAGTGGCGGGACGCCCAAGGGTGGCGAGACGCCCAAGATCGAAAAGATCCGGGTGCGGATCTCGCCCGAGCACCAGAAGAAAGCCTCGCGCAACCGCTGGCTGCTGGTCTCCGGCGTCGGCTTCGCTCTGG
>CAJDWY010000033.1_pt1 | contig 9762 bp, 8 predicted proteins | sample 7391751 | NCBI WGS metagenome assembly CAJDWY01 (sample SAMEA7055745, study PRJEB34461) | soil metagenome | biome: terrestrial ecosystem; feature: Peninsula; material: soil | place: Antarctica | collected 2016
ACTCGAGCGTGTAGCGTGCCCGTACTGTCTTCGTCATGTCGTTCTCCTTGCGTGGATTGAATCACACGGCAAGGGATACGTTTCTTGGGGGCAAGGTCACATGGCCGACTGCTGTCAGCAGCAGGGAGCTTTTCCTGCAGTGCAATCGATTTCTGACATTTAGTGCAGGCGACTTCTGAAAATGACACACGTCTCGATAAACGCCGCCGTGCGGCCCGTGCCGTGATTCATGCTCGCCGGTCTGGGCGGAATCGGCGGTTTTGGTCGGTACTTCCCGGATCCACCAGCGCATCGAAGCCCAGATCCAATCTACTCCAACGGGCTTTCGGAATCCGGTGACGAAAGTGTTTCAGAGCGAGTCGCCACAGGCACCTGAAGCGTTGCCGGCGCCAGGCAGTATTGGTCGTTGCAGGCCTGTACGCGCAGCTCGACCTCGGTCGGCTGCGGGGCGGTCGCCGGCAACTGAACGCGAAGTTCGACGTGACCGGTGTAGACGGCCATGCCCTGCGGCGCGAATGGTGCCTTGAAGGTCTGTGCGGGCGGGTAGTTCACCGCCACATCCGGGACACCGGCGACCATCAACTCGGTGGGAATCAGATCGGGATCGGAGGCCGGATTAGCATTGATGTGATAGCCGTCGTCGACGTCAATGGCAACGTGCAACTCAGTGTTTTTACCGGGCTGTGGCAGCAAGTGCGCCGTCGCGTGCACATGATCGGCGGAACTGGGTAACGCGGCGGTTTGCGTTGTGGCTTGTTGCGCCTGGTTCAGTGCCGTCTGCAGTGACGACTGAGCGAGCCAGGCCAGCAGTGCGCTCCAGCCAAAGGGTTGCGCGGCAATCGACGCGGATAGCGGTGCCAGCGCGCGCCGCGCAGCCATTGCGTAGCGGGCATCGCCGCCGTCGGTGCTCAAGCCCAGCAGCAGCGCCACCGCCGCCGACGGGCCGGAGGGCTGCACCGAATCGCCCTCGACCGGCGGCGCCACCAACAGGTCGGTGGCGTCGGTGGTGCTCGCCAGCGTTCCGTCCGGCCGTGCGAAGCGCTTGAGCATGGCGTCGGCGATCTGTTGTGCGCGCGTGCGCCAATCCACCTTGCCGGTGGCCGTGTGCAAAGCCAGAAACGCCTGCCCCAGCAGGGCGTAATCATCGAGAAAACCGGCACCGCCGGCGTGGCCGTGGAAAAATTGATGCCGTAATTCGCCCGTTTTTGCATCGAAAGCGTGAACCCATGCCCAGTCGGCGGTATCCATCGCGGTACGCGTCAGCTGGGGGTCGTGCAGCGCCTGGCCGGCCTGCACGAAGCCGAGGATCGCCAGCGCGTTGTCGGCGGTCACGATTTTCTCATCTGTCGCCGGCTGCGGGCGCCGATTGCGCGCAACCAACAGCTTGTCGCGTAGCGGTGCCAATGCTTCGATCTCAGCGGCCAGTTGCTTGTGGTCGGCAAGCGCCTGAGCCTTGTCGCGATCCAGCCGCAGCACGCTGCCCGGCGACTGCGGCTGGCCGGCGAAGCTGTGCGGCATCGGGATCAGCGTGTAAAGGGTGAAGAAGCGCCGGGCGTCGTCCGCACCCAATACGCTGTCGATCTGCTGTTGGGTCCAGACGTAGCTGATGCCCTCGACGCCGTCGATCTGAGAGTCCTGGGCACTGTAGAAGCCGCCTTGTTGTGGATCGCGCATCTGCATGGTCAGGTAATGCGCGGTAGCGAGCGCCACCTGTTTGAACAGCGGCTGGCCAGTCTGTGCATACGCCTGTGCGTACAACCCCAGCAACTGCGCATTGTCGTACAGCATCTTCTCGAAATGCGGGACATCCCATTGCGGGTCGGTGCTGTAGCGGTAAAAGCCACCGGCGAGCTGATCCATCACTCCGCCTTCGGCCATCGCCTGCAACGTCACGCCGACCATGCTCACGGCCTTGGCATTGTGGTTGTGTTGGGCATCGGCCAGCAGCATCGACAATACCGGCTCTTGCGGAAACCGGGTCGCGCCGCCGCTGAAGCCGCCGTGCATCGCATCGAACTGCGTCGCGGTCTGCCGGGCGGCCTGGGCCAGCCAGGCGTTGGGTGCCAAGCGGGCCTCCGCCGCCGAGTTCGACCGGCTTTCGGCTTGCTGCAGCGCCTGGTAGACGCGCTCGCTCACCTCCATCACTTTGGATCGATCATTGCTCCAGGCTTGATGCATGGACTTGAGAATGGTTGGAAACCCCGGCCGGCCGCCCTGATCGGCGGGCGGGAAATAGCTGCCGGCGTAAAACGGTTTAAGTTCCGGCGTCAGAAACACGTTGTTGGGCCAGCCGCCGGCACCGGTCATGATCTGGGTGGCGAGCATGTAGACGCGATCCACATCCGGGCGCTGCTCACGGTCGACCTTGACGTTGACGAACCACTGGTTCATCAGCTCGGCGATCTCCGGGTTGGCGTAGATCTCGCGCTCGGCGACATGGCACCAGTAGCAGGTGGAATAACCCACCGACAGGAAGATCGGCTTGTGCTCGCGCCGGGCTTGCTCGATCGCCTCCGGCCCCCACGGATACCAGTCCACCGGGTTGTGGGCGTGCAGCAGCAGATAGGGATCGTGGCTGTGGATCAGCCGGTTGGTGTAAATCTTGCTGTTGGAGTGCACGCCATCGACCTCTCTGGAGTGGATAGCGACTGGATCAGTCGCCGTGGTTGCCGCGGCAACGCGACACGCGCCCGCCGCCAGCACGCCGATGGCCACCACACTGAGCAGACGCAACGGCTGCGGCACAGCCGGGCGGCGGGTCGGGTTTATCGTGACGACGCACCGGAAGGGTTCTGCCCAACCTTGCCGTTGGCGTAATCGATCAGCCACTGCCGCGTGGTGAGGCCGATCCAAGCGGCCCAATGCTGGTGACCGTCACGATACAACAGCGTCGGCGTACCGTTACCGCCCAACGACTCCATGGTCGAAAAACGCGCTTTGATGAGGGTTTTCAAGGCGGCGTGCGGCGCCGTATCAGGTTTGATGCCGCCTTTCTCGTGGCTGACGTCGAAGTGGTGCTCATTGAAGTGCCACGCGCGCGCCGGGTCTTTGGCCGACAGGATCGCCACCGCGCGGTCCATGCTGGTGGACTGCAGAAAGCCGACCACAACCCAGTGCACTTGCAGTTTGCCGGCCGCGATCAAGGGCTCGGCCATCTGGTAAAAACGCTGGCAGAAAATACAGTTGGGGTCGACAAACACGTACAGCACCGGCGCGCCATGCGCCCCCTCAATAATCATGTGGCCGGCGCCATCAAGCCGTTTGATGGCGGCAGCGTAGTCGGGCTTCGGCAAATAGCGGGCGCTGTAGTTCGCCGTCAGGTCGTCGCCGCGGGGTGAAATCAACTGACCGATAAACAGGTAGCCGCTTTCACCGTACACCAGATCAACGCTGGCGCCGTGGCGCACCACGTAGCCGGTCAGGCCAGGCATATCGGTGGTGAAACTGCGCAGCACTCTGGCCTTGCCGCTGTGCTCCAGCGTCTGCAGAAACGGCGGCAGACTTGAGGGAGCGGGCGTCGGCGACAGCAATTGCGCGCCCACGAACGCGGGGAACCAGAACAACAGAGCGCCGAACCAGTGACACCGGCGGCGTGCCACACCGGCAAACTGCAAGTGGGACGCGAACAGGAACATCCGTAGTTTCCTCAAGGATTCAGTGACAACCCCAAAGTAGCAGGTTCATCAGACGATACGTCGCACCGCTGGCCGGCATGCGCAGACACTACCGGCAAGGAGATGATCGGTTAGGCTATCCTAATTTCGATTTTAGCGAGAACGCTTGAACATGCCTTATGGTTCGTCCTGTGCTGTTCCCAATCTCGCCACCGCGCAAGACGGTCCACTGCTGCGTTTCGAATCACTGCTGCTGGAGCGCGCCGCCGACATTGAGGCTTGGTTTCGCGGCCAGTGGCGGCAGACCGTACCTCCATTCTACGGTTCGGTGGATCTACGCAACGCCGGCTTCAAGCTGGCGCCGGTGGATACCAACCTGTTCCCGGCCGGCTTCAACAACCTCAACCCGGCGTTCGAACCGCTGTGCGTGCACGCCATCCAGTCCGCTTTCGAGCGGATCATGCCCAGCGCCTGTGGCGTGCTGCTGGTGCCGGAGAATCACACCCGCAACCAGTTTTATCTGGAAAACGTCGCGGTGTTGCAGGAGCTGATCCGTAAAGCCGGTTACCGCGTCGAGATCGGCTCGCTGCGGCCGGATCTGGAGAGCGAAGAAACCCTGACCCTGGACTCCGGCCGCAAACTGCACCTGCGGCGTGTCTATCGCGACGGCGACACGGTGTTGATCGAGGGTTTCACCCCCTGTCTGGTGCTGCTCAACAACGACCTGTCTGCGGGTCGACCAGAAATACTCGAAAATCTTTTGCAGCCGGTAATCCCACCGCTGGGCGTAGGCTGGAGCAACCGCCTGAAAACGCAGCATTTCGGGCTCTATCACGAAGTGGCCCGCGAGTTCGGCGAGATGATCGGTATCGATCCCTGGTGGGTCGAGCCGCTGTTCCGCAACTGTGGTCAGGTCGATTTCAAGGCCCGCGCCGGTGAAGACTGCCTGGTCAGCAACACCAATCTGTTGCTGGAAGAGATTCGCGCCAAGTACCAAGAATACGGCGTCGAGCAAGAGCCATTCGTCATCGTCAAGTCCGACGCCGGCACCTACGGCATGGGGGTGATGACGCTCAAAAGCGGTGAGGATGCACGCAAACTCAACCGCGACACGCGCAAGAAGATGGCGGCCAGCAAGGATGGCCGCGCAGTCACCCGCGTGATCATCCAGGAAGGCGTCTACACGTTCGAGAACTGGGCCGGCGACGATGCCGAGCCGGGCACCCCCGGCGCTACCGCCGAGCCAGTGGTCTACATGATCGATCACTTCGTGGTCGGCGGTTTTTATCGCGTCAATGAAGGCCGCAGCAACCAGGAAAACCTCAACGCGCCGGGCGCCAGCTTCAAGCCGCTGGCGTTCGCCGAGGCCGGCGCTTATCCCGATCCCAGCTGCGATCCGGATGCCCACACCAACCGCTTCTACGCTTACGGGGTGGTTGCGCGTCTGGCCCTGCTGGCCGCCGCGCGCGAGATCGCGGAAGCGCACCGCGAGGAACCAGGCGTAGAAAAAGTCTCGTCGGAAACAGCGGCGGCAACCGTCTGAGCACGCCTATGCATCGGCCAGACCCATGAAAACGCTGGGCATCGTGATGGACCCGATCGGTTCCATCAAACCCTACAAAGACACCACGCTGGCACTGATGCTGGCCGCGCAGTCACGCGGCTGGGCGCTGCGCTACTTCGAGCCCGGCGATCTGTGGTTGCGGAACGGTGTGGCGCTGGGCCGCGCGCGCACGCTCAAGGTCTGCGACGACAACCAGCATTGGTTCGATTTCGAAGGCCCACCGCAAACGCAGAAATTGGGGGAACTCGATGCGATCCTGATGCGCGTGGATCCGCCGTTCGACCTCGAATACATCACCGCCACCTATATCCTCGAACGCGCCGAGCTGGCGGGCGCGCTGGTGGTCAACAAGCCGCAGTCGTTGCGCGACTGCAACGAGAAAGTCTACACCGCGTGGTTTCCCGAGCTGGCGCCGCCGTCGCTGTTTTCGCGCGATACCGTCACCCTGCGCGCCTTCCACGCCGAGCACGGTGACGTCATCTATAAGCCGCTGGACGGCATGGGTGGCCAGGGCGTCTTCCGCATCGGTGCCGATGGCATGAATCTCGGCAGCGTGATCGAGCAGCTCACCGGCAATGGCCGTCGCAGCATCGTCGCCCAGCGCTACCTGCCCGCTGTCGCCGATGGCGACAAGCGCATTCTGATGATCGACGGAGAGCCTGTGCCCTACTGCCTGGCGCGATTGGCATCGGCGGGCGAGACGCGCGCCAACCTCGCCGCCGGCGGTCACGGCGAAGCGCGTCCGCTGAGCGATGCCGACCATCGCATCGCCGCCGCAGTCGGCCCCGACCTCAAGCGCCGCGGCCTGATCTTCGTGGGCCTCGACGTGATCGGGGACCAGCTCACCGAGATCAACGTCACCAGCCCCACCTGCGCACGCGAAATCGACGTCGCCTTCGGCACCGATATCGGCGGCCTGCTGATGCAGGCGATCGAGGCCCGCCTCAGCTGAAATCGGACCCGACCGGCTTCGGCCCTCGGCTTGTCAAGCCTTCGCCAGGCCTAGATACTTGGCACATGGCTGACGAAACCTCCCTCCAAAAACATTTTCTGATCGCCATGCCCGGTCTCGGCGATTCGCCTTTCGACCGTTCCGTCACCCTGCTGTGCGAGCACAACGACGACGGCGCGCTGGGTCTGGTCATCAACCGCCCCACCGAGCTGCGCCTGAGCACCATGCTCGACCACATGGAACTCAAATACGGCGCGCTGGTCGACGATCCGATCGTCTACTGGGGCGGCCCGGTCAACCCCGAACGCGGCTTCGTCATCCACGACGCTCCCGGCGAGTGGGATTCCAGCATGCAAATCGATGAAGGCCTTTACGTCACCACCTCGCGCGATGTGCTGGTCGCCATGTCGCGTGGCGAGGGGCCGCAGCACTATCTGGTCGCGCTGGGCTATGCCGGTTGGGGCGCGGGCCAGCTCGAAAACGAAATCCTCCACAACGACTGGCTGAACACGCCGGTCAACCACAGCGTGCTGTTCGGCCTGCCCGCACCGGAGCGTTGGCTGGCCGCCACCCAGTTGCTAGGGTTGGACATCAGCCATCTGGCCAGTCAGGCTGGGCACGCATGAGCGACGCACCGGCTAGCGACCTCTACCTCGGCTTCGATTACGGTCTGCGCCGCATCGGTCTCGCCGTCGGCGACAGCCTGACGCGCACGGCACGGCCGCTGCCGACCCTCAACAATCACCGCACGCCCGATTGGGATGCGCTGTCAAAAACCCTCAAGCAATGGCACCCGGCCGCCTGTGTCGTCGGTCTGCCGCTGGATCTGGACGGCAACCACCAGGCCATCACCCACCAGGCGGAAAGCTTCGCGCAACAATTGCGCCAGCGCTACGGCATGCCGGTTTTCCTGTGCGACGAACGCCTATCCTCACATGCCGCCGACGACGAAATCCGCAGCGCCCGCGCCGATGGCCGCATGAACCGCCGTAGCCGCAAGGGCGACCGCGACGGCGTCGCCGCACGACTAATTCTGGAGCAGTTCCTGGGTCAGCCGGCGCACGCTGCTGAACTGCGGTGACCCCCGTAAAAAGGCTGAAACAGCAAATTTCACGGATGCCACCGATAAGACAGAATCTGTGCGGTGCGTGTCGAACCATCCACCGGATGAGATTGGTCTCGTTCGCTTACGCATTCTTGATCTGTGTAATTTGTGGTGAAAAAACGGCTTCAGGATGAAACCCGGACTTTCGCAACTGCAACTCGACGAACATGGTCGGCTGCGCCATCTACTGGCGATCGAAGGTCTGTCGCGAAAACAGTTGACCGACATCCTCGACCGCGCTGAGGAATACGCCAGCTCTCCCGGCCAGGGCATGCGCAAAGTGCCTCTGCTGCACGGCAAGACCATCCTCAACCTGTTCTTCGAACCCTCCACCCGTACCCGTACCACGTTCGAACTGGCGGCCAAACGACTGTCGGCGGACGTCATCAACATGCAGGTGGCATCCAGCTCCACCAGCAAGGGCGAAACCCTGCTGGACACGCTGAAGACGCTGGAAGCGATGCAGGTGGACCTGTTCGTGATCCGCCACCAGGCCAGCGGCGCCGCACACTTCTTTGCCCAGCACGCCGCGCCGGGCGTGGCCATCCTCAACGCCGGCGACGGCCGTCATGAGCACCCGACCCAGGCGCTGCTCGATATGTTCACTCTGCGGCGGCGGCTCAGAGCCCGCGGGGCCGACTTTGCCGACATCACCGTCGCCATCGTCGGCGACATCCAGCACTCGCGCGTGGCACGCTCCGACATCCACGCTCTGCGCACTCTGGGCACGCGCGAGATTCGCGTGATCGGCCCGCGCACCCTGATTCCCGCAGGCATCGAATCGATGGGCGTCAAGGCGTTTCACAATCTCGATTCCGGCCTGGCCGGCGTCGATGTGGTGATGCTGCTGCGCCTGCAGAAAGAACGCATGGTCGGCGCCTTGCTGCCCTCACCCGCAGAGTTCCATTGCGATTTCGGCCTCACCCGAGAACGCCTGCAGCGGCTCGACAAAGATGTATTGATCATGCATCCGGGGCCGATCAACCGCGGTGTCGAGATTGAAGGCGACGTCGCCTACAGCAGGCATTCGTTGATTCTCGAACAGGTGCATCACGGCATCGCGGTGCGGATGGCGGTGATGGCGATGATTCTCGGTGACAACGAGAGACGGGAACCGGGAGACGAGAGACGCAAAAGATGAACGGCAAAAGAGAAATGCAAAGCGGCGGATCGACGGACGTCTCCCGTCTCCCGTCTCCCATCTCCCGTTCGACGCTAATCAAACACGCCCGCCTCCTCGACCCCGCTGGCAACTTCGACGGCATCGCCACCCTCGGCGTCCGCGATGACCGTGTCGACTATCTCGGCAGCCGCGCACCACGCGCGCGTTACGATGAAATCATCGACGCCAAAGGACTGTGGCTGATGCCCGGCGTTGTCGACCTGTGCGCGCGCCTGCGCGAGCCGGGCGCAACCTACAAGGCGAACATGCAGAGTGAGTCGCCGGCGGCGCTGGCGGCTGGCATCACCGCCTTGTGCATTCCGCCGGATACCCGTCCGGTAATCGACAATGCCGCGGTGGTGGTGCGTGTCAACCGGATCGCCAAGACTGCGGCGGGCGCCCATGTCTACATGCTGGGCGCGCTGACACAGAATCTCGCGGGCGACGCACTGGCCGAGATGAGCGCGCTGCAACAGGCCGGCTGTGTCGGCGTCTCCAACGCGCTGGCGCCGCTGGCCAGCCCGCGGGTGGCGCGCCGCGCGCTGGAATACGCCAGCAGTCTCGGCCTGACCGTGCACGTCGTGCCGCAGGATGCGGCGCTGGCCAACGGCGGCTGCGCACATGAAGGCGCGGTGGCGCTGCGGCTGGGGCTGCCGGCGATACCGGTGGCGGCGGAGACCCTGGCCATCCGCCAGTGGCTGTCGTTGGTGGAGGACTCCGGCGCGCGAATCCACTTCGGACGCCTGTCCAGCGCGCGCGGCGCCGAGTTGATCGCTACTGCAAAGGCGCGTGGCCTGCCGGTGAGCGCGGACGTCGCCGCCCATCAACTGTTCCTCACCGAGGACGACATCGAAGGCTTCGATGCACAGAGCCACGTACTGCCGCCACTGCGCACTGCCCAGGATCGCGACGCCTTACGGGCAGCCGTCGCCAGCGGCGTAATCGACGCCATCTGCTCCGATCATCAACCGCACGAGCGCGATGCCAAGGTCAACCCCTTTCCGCTCACCGAGCCGGGCATCTCGGCGCTGGAAACCTTGCTGCCGCTGAGTCTGCGTCTGGTCGAAAACGGCATTCTGACGCCGCTACAGATGGCGCAGCGCCTGACCGCGGCACCGGCACGCATCCTCGGTATCACCGGCGGCAGTCTGGCCGTCGGTAGCCGGGCGGATCTGCTGTTGATCGATCCGCTGCGGGAATGGGTACTGGAACCGGAGAAAATGCTGAGCCGCGGCCACAACACGCCATTTGCCGGACGTCCCTTCCGCGGCCGCGTGCAGCAATGCTTTCGTGGCGGCCGGCGTGGTTTATAGTCCGGACAGGGCTTTGGCACTGCCGCGCACGGTGGTAACCAGCAAACATCGG
>CAJDWY010000085.1_pt1 | contig 9738 bp, 11 predicted proteins | sample 7391751 | NCBI WGS metagenome assembly CAJDWY01 (sample SAMEA7055745, study PRJEB34461) | soil metagenome | biome: terrestrial ecosystem; feature: Peninsula; material: soil | place: Antarctica | collected 2016
TGTCTTTGATCTCGGAAGCCTCAAGAACTCCCGTTGTACAAGGATCTGCGACAGTCGGCTATCCCTTTTCTACCTCATGCTACTGATGAAGAGCCTTCATTTTGTGCTCATAGCCGCGAGCTGTTTTGCCTTTCGGTTTATATGTACCCCAATAGGTTTCGTCTACTTCGACGGCGCCACCATTGCCGCCGAGCATGCCGACTTCTGAGGTCATAGCTTCGCGCAGGCGATGCGTCATGAACCATGCCGTCTTATATGTCACGCCAAGCATGCGGTGAATCTGATGCGAGCTAATACCTTTCTTGCTAGCTGCCATGAGTTGGGCGGCGAGCAGCCACTTATTAAGCGGAATCTTGGAGCGCTCAAAGAGCGTTCCCACCGTTACCGAAAAAGGTGAGCGGCAGTCATTGCATTTATAGACGCCGGGCCGAGTCGATTTACCTTCCAGCTTTTTGATCTTCTCAGTGCCGCCGCAATGCGGGCAGAAGACTCCATTAGCCCAGCGCAGCGATTCAAGATGCTCGCGGGCTGCGTCGGTATCGGTGTAAATTGCTTTGCTTAGGTCAGTCATTTGCTTCTCCAATGAAGCAATCATGCGCCCTTATTTGTAGTACGTCAAGTATATAAGCCCGGAGAAATGGGTAGTGTCTCAATCTGAATCGCGCGGCTTATAGACGCCGCTACGGGGTGGTGCTGTACATCGAATGACAACTACAGTTCAATACCGACACCCCCGTTCTCGCAGAAGGAGCCCCTCATGGACGTCCGCGCCGCTGTTGCATTCGAGGCTGGCAAGCCGCTTTCCATCGAAACCGTGCAGCTCGATGGTCCCAGGGCCGGCGAAGTGCTGATTGAGCTGAAAGCCACCGGCATCTGCCACACCGATCATTTCACGCTGTCGGGCGACGATCCCGAAGGCGCGTTCCCGGTCATCCTCGGTCATGAAGGCGCTGGCGTGGTGGTCGACGTCGGTCCCGGCATGCCGCGAATGCGATTACTGCACCTCGCAAAAAACCAATCTGTGCCAAAAAATCCGCGTCACCCAAGGTCAGGGCGTGATGCCGGACGGTACCAGCCGCTTTTCTTATCAAGGCAAACCGATCCTGCACTACATGGGTTGCTCGACGTTCGCCAACTACACGGTGATGCCCGAGATTGCAGTCGCCAAAGTGCGTGAGGACGCACCGTTCGACACCATCTGTTATATCGGCTGTGGCGTTACCACGGGGGTCGGTGCAGTGGTATTCACGGCCAAGGTGGAAGTCGGCGCCAACGTCGTCGTGTTCGGACTCGGCGGCATCGGCCTGAACGTGATCCAGGGGGCCAGGTTGGCCGGCGCCAACATGATCGTCGGCGTTGATCTCAACCCGACACGTGAAAAACTGGGCAAGCATTTCGGCATGACCCATTTCGTCAATCCCAAGACTATCGAGGGCGGCCTCGTCGCGCATCTGGTGGAACTGACCGGCGGCGGTGCCGATTACAGCTTCGAGTGCATCGGCAACATCAAGGTCATGCGCCAAGCGCTGGAGTGCTGTCACAAGGGCTGGGGCGTGTCGACCATCATCGGCGTCGCCGGCGCTGGCCAGGAAATCTCGACGCGGCCGTTTCAGCTGGTGACCGGTAGGCGTTGGCAGGGCACCGCGTTCGGCGGCGCCCGCGGCCGGACCGACGTGCCGAAGATCGTCGACTGGTACATGGACAAGAAGATCAACATCGACGATCTCATCACCCATCGGCTCAAGCTCGAAGAGATCAATCTGGGCTTCGAGTTGATGGAGAAAGGCGAATCGATCCGCAGCGTGGTGATTTATTGAATTTGCGTAATCGTTTTTCGCACGGAGGGCCGATCCAAGTCGCGGGTCGAGTCAGCGTGCGCAGTGGCTGTTTGAAGTGATCGATCCGCAGTGAGCTTCAGCCGCTTTTGACGAGTTGCTCGGCGTGATGCGCAAAATGATCCGCCATGAAAGTCTGGATGAACCAGTAGGAGTGGTCATAGCCCGGATGAGGCCGCAGCTCCAGCACCTGGCCGGACCGCTCCGCCGCGATTTCCAGTGCCTCCGGATGGAGCTGTTTTTCGAAAAAGGGGTCGCTGAGGCCCTGGTCGACCAGGATCGGCCCCGGATAGGCCTGATGCGCCATCAACAGGCTGGCGTCCCACGCGGCCCAAGTCTCGCGGTCAGGGCCGAGATAGTTGCCGAACGCCTTCTCACCCCAAGGCACTGCCACCGGATTACAAATCGGCGCAAACGCAGATACCGAACGCCAGCGGTCCGGCGCGCGCAGTGCGGTCACCAACGCACCATGACCGCCCATCGAATGGCCGAAGATTCCACGCGCACCGGGCCGGGCCGGGAAATGTGCCTCAATCAGCGCCGGCAGTTCGACGTTGACATAGGCTGCCATATCGTAATGACTGGCCCACGGCTGTTGCGTGGCCGTGAGATAGAAACTCGCGCCCACGCCAAAATCCCAGGCGTCGGCATCACCGGGCAGATTCAGGCCGCGCGGGCTGGTATCCGGTGCCACCAGCATCAGGCCGTATTCGGCCGCCAACCGTTGCGCACCGGCCTTGATGACGAAGGTTTCTTCGGTGCAAGTCAAACCCGCCAAATAATACAGCGCCGGCACCGGCCCTTGCTGAGCCTGCGGTGGCTGGTAAACGGCAAACCGCATATCGGCTCCGATGCTGCTGGAAGCGTGCGTATAGAAACCGATGCGCCCACCGAAGCAGGTTTGCTCACTGCGTGTTTCGATGATGTTTCTGGACACCCGGCCAGTATTGGACACGTTCACGGTTCCTCTGCAGGGCTGCAGTACGATCAGCGGTGAAATTAACCGAGTACCCTACCCATTGCAACAGATCGAGGTTTCCTTCGACACACTTGCTATTGGAATTGCGGGTCGCATCCTTCAGCGTAGGGTAAGAACCATAAATAAGGCCCACAAACAATAACCTGGCGTGTAGGCCGTCCGCCGGGCTTTATAATTCCTGCATCATCGAACTCACGGAGCTTTCATGACCCGCACCCTCGTGTTGCTGCGCCACGGCCAGAGCCAGTGGAATCTGGAAAATCGTTTCACCGGCTGGGTGGACGTGGATCTCACTGAACTGGGGCGGCGGGAAGCAAGAGCGGCGGGTGAGTTGATGCGCGACGAAGGGCTGGTATTCGACCAAGCCCACACTTCGGTACTCAAACGCGCGGTCTGCTCACAGAATCTGGCGTTGGAAGTGATGGATCAGCAGTGGGTTCCGGTCCGCAAGGACTGGCGGCTGAACGAACGTCATTATGGTGCACTGCAAGGGCTGGACAAAGCCGAGACCACGGCCAGACACGGCGAGGATCAAGTCAAGATCTGGCGGCGCAGCTACGACGTGCTACCACCCCCGATGCCGGAGAGTGATCCCGGGCATCCGAAGAACGATATCCGTTACCGCACGCTGGACGCACGCGCGCTGCCGGCTACCGAGTCGCTGGCGACCACACTGGAGCGCGTGTTGCCATACTGGCACGACGCCATCGCGCCGCAGTTGAAGGCGGGACAGAAGGTGCTGGTGACGGCGCACGGCAACTCCTTGCGTGCGCTTTACAAGTACTTGAATGGCTTGTCCGCAGCAGAAATTCTCGGAATCGACATCCCTACCGGTATCCCCATGCACTTCGATCTGGATGCAGAGTTGAAGGTGCTCTCGCATCGCTATCTGGGCGACGCCGAAGCAGCGCAGCGAGCGGCGCAGGCGGTGGCGAACCAGGCGCGCGGCAAGACTTGACCCCCCGTTTAGGTTTGATCCGCCAGGCTTGATCCGCGTGGGCGGTGCAGCGCGCCGCGCACATAAAAACGCCGCCCGGAGGGAGAGCCGGGCGGCGCCACCGGCCGCACAGGGGGAGGTGGGGCCGATATTCCTGACGGGTTCGGTCGATGGGGGATCGGCCGACCACTTGGGGTCAAGAACGAGTGTGATTGTAGCGAGAGCCCCTTAACTCAAACTGAACGTTATTGTCGGCGGCTCAACCAAGCATATTTCATCATGCGTCGGATCACGCCAAATACGACCAGTAGCACGATGGCGCCTATCATGGCGGCGATAATTCCGCCCCCCTGTCCAGGCGATAGAGGTGCAGCGCTTGGCCAATAAAATCAGCCAGAAACGCGGCGGCGATGCCGAGCACCGTGGTCACGATGATGCCCGTATTGTCGTTGCTCGGATGCAGCGCACGTCCGAGCAGGCCGACAACGAACCCGATAATCAATATCCAGAGCAAGTGCATCATGGCGTGTTCCTTATTCGTTGTCGTTTACTGGAGCCGGGGAGCCGGGGATCCGGCACGCTGGCGGTACCTGTTGCAGCGAAGTCTGCCGGCAGCAGCCCATGCTGTTGCAGCCAGACGCGTGCGTCATCGGCATCGGTCTCGAACCATGCGCGCGCCGAGCCGAGACGAAAGCTGTAGCCCCAGTGGTCCATGTCTTCGAACATGCGTGAACTCGAATAGCCGGCCAAGCGGTCGGCCAGCAGAATCTGCAGATAACAGACGGCGTTTTCCTCGACGTCGCTGCCGCCGGCGTCGGTGTGCAGCCGGGCGCGTCGGTCGCTGTCCATACAAATATAGTGACAGGCTTCGTGCAACGCCGAGTGCACCGGCGTGTCGTCGCGAACGTGCAGCGTGTTGCCGATCAGGCCGGCTTCGGGTGGGCCCCAGTAGCTGCCTGGAATGGTGGCATCCTCGGCTGCATGGGTGATGTTGAAGTCATACGTGCGGAGCAAGCTGGCCAGTGCCTGCGCAGGAAGTGCCGCCAGCGGTAATACAGCCGTTGTGACGTAGAGAGGTTCGTCGTCGGAATTATGCATAGGTCGATTTGGGTGTGGCAGTCATCCAGGGAGTCGTCATGAAGCGTTTTTGGACTGTCATCAGCGTAGCGCTGTTGTCTGCGGTCCTGTCCGCTCGTGGCGGCAGTACAGTGCCGGCGGTGAGCGTCAGTGGAACAAGCAGCGGCGGATCCACCGGCGGCGGCTCGGACGGCGGCAGCAGCAGCATCTACCTCAATATCGTGCCGCCGGGCTCCAACGGTAATTTTGCGGGCGGTGTCGGCCTGCAGGGCAAAGTACTCAGCTATCCGAATAATTTCACGGATCAGGATACCCTCTACGGCGATCTCAGCTACGCCAAGTCGGCTGCGGCATGGTCACCAATTTTTTGGGTGATGCGCCCGGCATCACTGACTTTGATGCCAATCTGGCGGTGACGGCCGGCTACAGCGACCACCAGGCCGCGGTGGTGCTGATGGATGCCTGGTATCCGCAACGGGTTCAGACGCTGCTGCCGCAGTGCAAATCACGCTGCGGACTCTTGAAACCCTGGACAATACCCGCATTGAAAACGGGTTAATCCATCTCGAGACAGAATCCCGATGAGCGCTGAAACCCACGAATTCCAAGCCGAAACCCGCCAGCTGCTGAAGCTGATGATCCACTCGCTGTACTCACACAAGGAAGTATTCCTGCGCGAGTTGGTCTCCAACGCTTCCGACGCCTGCGACAAGCTGCGCTTCGCGGCTATTGCCGAGCCGGATCTGTACGCAGGGGATACGGAGCTGGCGATTGATCTAGTCGTCGACAAGGAAGCGGGCACCCTCACTGTGCGCGACAACGGCATCGGCATGTCACGCCAAGACGTGATGGAAAATCTCGGTACCATCGCGCATTCGGGCACGCGCAAGTTCATCGAATCGCTGTCGGGCGATGAGGTCAAGGCCCAGCAGTTGATCGGCCAGTTCGGCGTCGGCTTCTATTCCGCTTTCATCGTTGCCGACAAGGTCAATGTGCTGACCCGAGCTGTGGGCAGCGACAGCGCAGTGCGCTGGGAATCGGACGGCGAGGGCAGTTATACGCTGGAAAACGCGGCCAAGGACACCCACGGCACCGACATCGTTCTGCACCTGCGCGCCGACGACGGCGAATTTCTCGATACCGAGCGTCTGCGTGTACTGGTGCGCCGTTACTCCGATCACATCGGTCTGCCAATCCGCCTGCACGCGGGCGCCAGTTCCGGCGAGACCATCAATCGCGCCAGCGCGTTCTGGACCCGGCCCAAGAGCGAATTGAGTAGCGACGACTACCGTAGTTTCTACACTCATTTGACGCATGACGCGACGCCACCGCTGGCTTGGGCGCACCATCATGTCGAAGGAACGCTGGAATACACCTCGCTGTTGTATCTGCCGGCGGTCGCGCCTTTCGATCTGTGGGATCGCGAACGTGCGCGCGGCATACAACTGTATGTGAAACGGGTGTTCGTTCTCGATGATGCCGTCGAGCTTTTGCCGCTGTACCTGCGCTTCATGCGCGGCTTGGTCGACAGCACTGATCTGCCGCTTAACGTCTCGCGCGAAGTGCTGCAAAACAACCGCGTGGTGGAGAAGATTCGCGGCGCGCTGATTAAACGCACGTTCGATCTGCTGGATGAGATGGCGACACAGTGGCCGGAGGGTTACGCGAAATTTTGGACCCTGTTCGGCGCCGTGTTCAAGGAAGGCTTGGTTGAGGACAATGTCAATCGCGAGCGGGTCGCCAAGCTGTGCCGTTTTGCATCCACCGAGCACGCCGACGGCGCGACCGTGTCGCTGGACAATTACATCGCACGCATGAAGCCGGATCAGAGCAGTATCTATTTCCTGACTGCCGATACTTCCGCCACCGCCAAGTCCAGCCCGCATCTGGAAGGTTACCGTGCCAAAGGCTACGAGGTGTTGCTGCTGACCGACCGCATCGACGAGTGGGTGGCGATCCATCTGCCGGAGTACGCCGGCAAACCGCTGATATCCTGTGCCCGCGGCGCGGCCGATCTCGACAGCAAGGTGGAGACGGCCGACAAGACGGCGGACAAGGAAAAGTTCGCACCAGTCTGTGAAAAATTGGCCAAGCTGCTGGACGCGCGGGTCGAATCGGTACGACTGACGTCGCGTCTGACCGAGTCGCCGGCCTGCCTGGTGGCGCTGGAGCGGGGTGTGAGCCGGCGGCAGGAGCAGTTTCTCAAACAGGCCGGCGAGAAAGCGCCGGAGTTCCGGCCGGTGCTGGAATTGAACCCGCAACACCCGCTGGTGCAGCGTCTGGCTGATATCGAGGGCGCCGCGTTCGCGGATATCGGTGAAGTGCTGTACGGGCAGGCGATGCTGGCTGAGGGTGGACAATTGGACGATCCAGCAAGCTTCCTCAAACGCCTGAACGCACTGATCCTGAAAGCAGAGACTGCACACAAGTCCTCGATCATCGTGCCGGGCTGATGGCTGTGGTGGCGCCGGACGTTTGGCGCTGCTGACCCCGGCCGAGGTGGAAGACATCATCCGCCGAGGTTTGCCGATCTCCTCGGCTTTGCCCCAGCGCTTGAGCGCCAGCAGCTTCCGTGTTTCATCGATCCAGTGCTGGTCGAACACGCCACGTTCCGACAATTGGTGAAACATGCCGGCGCCGATCACGTCGGCCAGCACCGAGTTGGCGCGGGCGTTGTTAATCCCCTCTTCCTTGGCGATACCCTTGACCAGCGCTTCGTTGGCTGCTTTCGGTACGACCGGCAGGCCGCAGTCCATCCCTGGCCGGCCGAGCTCATGTGCACATAGGAGCCACCGCGGCCGACGGTAAATTGTTGGCCGCCATTACGCTCCTTCGTCCTTGGTGAGCGCTTTATCTTGTGAGAACTTTGAACTCCACCCGGCGGGTTTCGGTGCGCCCTTTCGCAGTCTTGTTGTCGGTATCCGCGCGGACGTGGTCGGGGAGCAGGCAACTGCCCACAACGACTCCGTAGATCGGGCGATTCCCGGTCGTATCACCACCACCCCATCCGCGAACCTGCCCAGGGCGCCAGTGCGGCCGCGCCGCCGATCAGCAATAACGGCCACACCGAGCCGACGAACAGCGGGAACAGGATCAACACGAACCCCGCTATCAACAGCGGCAGATCCGCCGCGCGTTTGCCGTAGGCGACATAACCCAGACCCAGTGCGCTGAACACCACGCCCAACAGCAAGCTGGCGGTACTCCCGTAAAACATGCCGCGCGGCGCCGCCTGTGTCCGGCGGCGCTTTAGATGATCTTCATCAGGAAGTTGGCGATCTTGCGCATACCGGCCGTGTAGGGCGGCGCAAACAACGCGGTCATCGACATCTGGTTACGCACCACCGCGCGTTCGTGTGAAAACGCCTTGAAGCCGAAGTGACCGTGGCTGCTGCCGATACCGGAGTTGTTGACGCCGCCGAACGGCAGGTTGCCGTGTAGGAACTGCACCGCCGAATGGTTGATGCAGGCGCCGCCAGAGCTGGTTTGCTTCAGCACTTTGTCGATGTTGGCGTCGTTCTTGCTCCAGATATACAGCGCCAGCGGTTTGGGATCGGCGTTGATGCGGCGGATGACGTCGTCGAGATCGGTGTAAGGGATAATCGGCAACAGCGGGCCGAAAATCTCCTCACTCATGATCCTGGCATCGTCAGGGATGTTTTCGATCAAAGTCGGCGCGATGTAGCACTCCGATTCATTGACGACATCGCCGGTCAGCGTCCTGGCCCCGCGCGTCTTGGCGTCGTCCAGCAATGCCTTGATGCGCGCGGTGTGACGTTGGTTGACCACGCGCGCCAGACACGGGCTTTCTTTTTGCTTGATCGGATCGCTGCCGTAGGCGGCTTCCAGCGTTTCACGGCAGTAGCGCACGAACTCGTCCTTGACAGAGGCGTGAACGTAGATGTGATCGGGCGCGATGCAGGTCTGGCCGTTATTGGTGAACTTGGACCACATCAGGTTTTTGGCGGCTTCCTTGAGCTTGGCGTCGGTATCGACGATGGTCGGACTCCGGCCGCCCAGCTCCAGGGTAACGCTGGCCAGATGCTTGGCCGCCGCCGCCATCACCACTTTGCCGATAGCCGGCGAACCGGTGAAGAAGATGTGATCGAACGGCAGTTTAAGCAGGGCCTGCGCGACCGCTGCATCGCCCTCGAACAGGGCCACTTCGTCCTCGACGAAGACTTTTTTGACCAGCTTGGCCATCACCCGCGACAAGTTCGACGTCATCTCCGATGGTTTGAGGATGACAGTGTTGCCGGCGGCGATGGCCGATATCAGCGGGCAAAACGTGAGGTTCACCGGATAATTCCACGGCGAGATAATCAAACAACGGCCTTTGGGCTCGTATTGCATCCAGGCCTTGGTGCCGATCAGCGCGCGCGACGGCCATACCCGCACCGGCTTCATCCACTTCTTCAGCCTGCGTGCGGCGTCGTTGGCTTCGGCGATGATCGGCAGGATTTCGGTGAGATCGACTTCGGCCGGTGGTTTGCGGTAATCGGCAGCGGCGGCGGCATACCACTCCTGGGTGTAGTCGAGTACCGCCTGCTTGAGTTTCTTGATCTTGGCGAGGCGTTCGGCCACGGTGGACGTACGCAGGCGAATGGCGGTCTCGCGTTGACGCTCGAACACTTCGAGAATATGCGCATGTCCGCGCTCGGTATCGCTCGCGGGCAGAGAGGAAACGACGGCATTCATGATTTGATCCTCTTGAGTCACGCCCCGGATTTCGGACAATGGCTCATTTAACGACCGTTTAACTCTACCTCAGGGCACCTCTAAAAATCCATCAAAATTCGAGCCAATCAAGCAAGCCGCGCTCAACTTCCAAGTGCAACATTCAATCGGAGAAAATGTTGCATGGGAAAATCATACACACACCTCAGTCTTGAAGACCGGGCAGTGATCCA
>CAJDWY010000154.1_pt1 | contig 9546 bp, 12 predicted proteins | sample 7391751 | NCBI WGS metagenome assembly CAJDWY01 (sample SAMEA7055745, study PRJEB34461) | soil metagenome | biome: terrestrial ecosystem; feature: Peninsula; material: soil | place: Antarctica | collected 2016
AGCGCAATCGGCAGGTCGAAACGCCCGCCCTCCTTGGGCAGGTCGGCCGGCGCCAGGTTAACGGTGATGCGCCGGTTGGGAAAACGATAGCCGGAGTTGACGATGGCGGCGCGCACACGATCACGCGATTCACGCACCGCGGCCTCCGGCAAGCCGACGATGGACAGTCCCGGCAGTCCCGGCGCCAAATGCACTTCCACCTGCACCAGATCCGACTGCAGGCCGTTTTGTGCGCGCGAAAGGACGATCGCCAAACTCATATCGGCGACAACACTAAACAGTCAGTGTCGTGTTCAGGACGCAGCGCGCTTGCCACGTGAACGCGGCGCTACCGCAGCTGGTGTCGATTCGAGTACCTGCAATCTCTTTTCCAGTGCCGCCAAGCGTTTCTGTGTGCGCAACAGCAGTGCAGCCTGGGTTTCGAAGCGCTCGCGGCTGACCAGATCGAGGCGCTCCAGATTGGCCTGCAGCAGTGCGCGGAAGTTGCTCTGCAGTTCACCGCGCAGGCCGCGTAGACTCGTCGGCACCGCGCGCGCCAACTTTTCGGCCAACTCCTCGAAACCCTTGCTATCCGGCATTGCGATCTCCGTCATTGGATGCACCGGCGGCGCTGCCGGTCAGGTCGGAGTGTAAGGAAATCCCGTCGTCCTCGTCAGATCGGAACAACAGCCAATCTCTAATCCCGAGTCCCGAAAGAAAGATTGGCACGTTCCGTGCTCTAGCAGTCTGTCGGACTTGGCACTTAGACGCGCCCGTAGACCGCATAAACGTATTTTGGAGTACACGAAGTGATCGAGTTTTCGCGTAGGACGCAGATACGCAATGAAACTGATCTCGGCAATCATCAAGCCGTTCAAACTCGACGAGGTGCGCGAGGCACTGACGGATGTTGGCGTGGCCGGTATCACGGTCACCGAAGTCAACGGCTTCGGACGGCAGAAAGGTCATACCGAGCTCTACCGGGGCGCCGAATACATCGCCGATTTTCTGCCCAAAGTCAAGGTCGAAGTCGCGGTTGGCGACGACCAGCTCGATTCCGCCATTGAGGCGATCTCCAAGGCCGCCCGCACCGGCAGGATCGGCGACGGTAAATTGTTCGTGCTGTCGCTGGACCAAGTCATCCGGATTCGCACCGGAGAAACTGGCAACGGCGCACTTTAACGGTGGATCGCAAGCTCCAGCCTCCTTGTGTCCTGGCTGCGGATCGCCGGCACGACAACGACGAATGCTAAACTGCGCCGCAACCCGTTCGTGCCACAGGAGAGCACTGCATGAAAATGATCATCGCCATCATCAAGCCGTTCCGACTGGACGCCGTGCGCGAAGCGCTGTCGGACATCGGCGTGCAAGGCATGACGGTGACCGAGGTGCGCGGGTTCGGGCGTCAGAAAGGCCACACCGAGTTGTATCGCGGCGCTGAATACACGGTTGACCTGCTGCCCAAGATCAAACTGGAAGTCGCGTTGCAGGACGACATGATCGAAGCGGCGATGGATGCCATCGCCAAGGCTGCCAAGACCGGCCAGATCGGCGACGGCAAGATCTTCGTCTACGATCTCGAACAGACCGTGCGCATCCGCACCGGCGAGATCGGCGCCGACGCGGTCTGATCCGCAAAACCGATCCACAACGCCAATCACTACTGCGGCGGCAACAGCTCCGCGGTCAATCCGAGCAAGGCCGGCAGCCCAGGCCAGTTCCCTCTCGGGATTTTGTTCAGGGGCAAAGCTTGCGGCGGCGCAAACTGCAATCGCAGGGTGTTTTGTAGCTGTCGCACGAACTCTTGCAGCGCTTGTGTGTTCAACAGCGGCCAGTGACTGCGTTCCACACCCAAGCCAATCTGGGCATCGATCACCGTCTGCAACGCCGACAATTTCATGCCATTGATGCGGGCCATTTCCAGCTCGAAACGCGGTACGCATCCCAGGTCCTGATAGTTCAGGCGACAGTGGCGCAATGCGATACGTCCCGGATCATGGCTGGCGCCGACAGGGAGGTGGAGAGCGCAGTCCAGATCGACATGCGCCAGGCCCGACACCGTGCTCCACGCCGTCAAGCTTGGATCCGCATAACCCTGCGGAAACTGCAGGCGCAACGAAGCGGCGAAATCCAGTGCTTTCAAGCCCACCGACTGCCAGAGACGGCACCTGCAATCGGCGGCCCTGGGCACCGCGCGCGACTGCCACCGGCCAGACCCAGTCCGGCAGCGGCAGGTGCGCGCTTTGCACATCGATATCGGCGGAAGTCAATACGGGGCCTCGTTCCACCCCAGGCGCAGACGATGCAGGTGCAGCCGGTCAAGGGTCACCGAGTACCATTGGCAGCCCGTATATCGCGCTGGCCCAAACACTGGGCGTAATACGGGCCTGATCGAGATCGGCCGTGCCCCACAACCCAAAATGACGTTTGTCGACGCTGACATCGGTCCAGTCCCGCCACCGCGACAGTGTCGTATCCAGCGCCTCGGAGGCGTACCGCTGCAGCGCATATTGCGCCCCACCCAGCAGCAGCAGGAGAATCAAGTCCCGATCAATCCACGGCGTGCTTGCATGACTGCTCCTCGCAGAACGGCGTTGCTTGGGTAAGCGTAGACTTCAAAACCGGTACTGTCTGGTCTTGCCTGATTCTAATGAGGAATGATCCGATGCATACGCCAACATTCGCACTGGTGCTGATAGTCGCCGCGCTGGCGTGGTCATCCACGAGCAGTGCTGCAGGAAATCTGTATCGCTGGGTCGACGCGCAGGGTCAGATTCATTTCAGTGATCAACCACACGGCAACGCTCAGCGGCTGAACCTGCATGTACCCGACGCTGCGGCGTCTGCGCAGCCGCCCCCCGCAGCGGCCATCGACGGCGCGGCCTGCAAACAAGACAAGGCCCGGCTCGCCCGCTATCGCAAAGCCACCACCATCACTGAAACCAGCAGCCTCGGCGAAACCCACACCTTTACGCCCGAGGAAAAGCAGAAGTTGATTGCGCGGACTCAAGAATCCGTGAATAAAACCTGTGGGGAAAGCGCGGCGCTGGCGGAGGCATCAAGTACGACTCACGGCGGCTCCGCGCAGTAAGTTCGCGACAGCAAACGGATCAGCGCAGTGCTTCGGCAATAAAAGTCGGCAGCGCGAAACAGGCATGGTGCGTGGCGGCGTTGTAGTAACGGGTCTGCAATGTCTGCAAAGCGCGCCCATCAAGGCGATGCGCCAGTTCGCCCGCAGTCTTCTGTGCAATCGAACCCGACCACCAGCCCGATGGGTAGATCGGCTGCGGGAAATGCAGCAACCGCGTCTGTGCAAAGCCTGCTGCGCGCATGAAACCGTGCATTTCCACGATTAGGTCCAGATGCAGCAGTGGCGATTCGGACTGCTGCACCAACAGGCCGCCCGGTCGCAATGCACGGATACAGTCACCATAGAACTTGCGCCCGAACAGGCCTTCAGCCGGCCCCACCGGGTCGGTCGAATCGATGATGATGAGATCCAGACTTTCGGCCGCGGCACCCTTCATCCACTGGATGCCATCGCCGAAAAACAGCGTTGCGCGCGGATCGTCGTTGGCGCTGCACAATTCGGGGAAATACTGTTCCGCCAGCCGCGTGACCCGTTCGTCGATCTCGACCTGCGTTGCCGATTCCACTTCCGCGTGCTTGAGCACCTCGCGCAGCGTGCCGCAGTCGCCACCGCCGACAATCACCACGTCGTGCGGCGCCGGGTGCGAATTCAGCGCCGGGTGCGTCATCATCTCGTGATAGAGAAAGTTGTCTCGGGTCGAGACCATGGTGCAGCCATCGATCACCATCAAATGGCCAAAGGTTTCGGTGCGATAAATGTCGATGCGCTGATACGGCGTCTGCTCACCGTGCAGGTGTTCGCCCAGTTTCAGCGAAAACCCCGTGCCCTTGTCCTCCACCGTCTCGGTGAACCAGCCCGCCAGCACATTACTGCCCTGCGCCATTCTGCTCTCCCTTATTCGTCAAACCGGTCGTGACGGCACGAGTATAAATCGCCTGTCGAGCACGTTCAGCGGCCGCACACTTACCGATTTCGGGCGGCCAGCCTTTATTGATTGGGCCCTTAAACAGTATTAAGCAGCATACTTGACGTGTGGATTACGGAAGTAGGCCTTGACGCGCACGGATTCATGGCTGATCGCGATCATGTGTTCCTCGGTGGCTGCACGCAGCTTCGCTTTGGTGCGTGCAGCCACCTTGCGGCGGATGACGCGCTTGAGGTCGGCGTTCAAGCGCTCCTCGAGGTTGTAGCTGGGCAGGTAAAACACTTCCATCGGGTCGCGGTGTTCGGCCAGCCACACCTTCACGGGTTTGCAGGGGTGCACGCCGAGGTTGTCGAGGATCAGAAATACCTTGCGCCCGGCGGCGACGACCAACGCCTCGAAGAACTCGATCAGCTTCTCGTGATTGAACGCACCGTCGATGATCATCCAGCGCGCCTTGCCCTGGTGGGTCACGCTGGCCAGCATCGCCAGCTTCTGCGGCGTGAAGCCCCAGCGCGCCAGATACTTGCCGACCGAGCGCAGGTGCAACGTCACCTGGCAGTCGCGTTCGATCAGCGCCTTAACGGCCGCACGGCTCCACAGGGCAAACTCCATCTTCAACAGCTCGGGGCGTTTGTCGCAGATCGTCTGGCGGATATGCGTCTCCTGCTCGGCCGTGAGCGCCCGCTTGTCGCCGACACGGCGACCGCGTGTACGGGGTGCCAACGCGGCCATGCCTCCGGTTTTGAAGCGGTCGATGATCTTGCACGTCGCCGGGTAACTGAGTCCGACATCGCGCGAGATCTGGCGTTTGTGGATCTCACGCCTGTACGCCCGAATGACTTGACGTCGGCGCTCGTGTTGTTCGGTCGGACTGAGCCGGCGGGCGTCTTCGGTATCAATGTCATCTCTGACCGCATCGCCGGATAATGATTCGTGTTATTTATGGGCCTGATCATTAGGCCGGTTTTGGGTATTGCTGCCAGCGGCTTGCCATTCGCGAAGGACCGGTATCGACCCGTTGCAGACGTTCACCACTGTCCGCTTTGGGGAACGCTGCCGAGTGGCAAATCTCGACATGGCCGGTGGCGCTCACGCCGGAGGGCCGAAAAAGTTCCGTAGGAGCGCGGTCGGTTTATGGCCGCCTACTGCGTCGTCTTGCGCTGCACGACAGGCTCACTCGCCCATATACGCCGCGCATCAGCGGTAAGGCCGAGCGCGTTATCCAGGCGACACTTCGCGTTCTGGCAGCATGGCATCGACGGGGCTAGCTTGGTAACGCGGTGATCCCGGAGTGTCGGTCAGCTGTTGTGCGCCAATGGCCAGATTAGGATTGATGTAACAGAGCGAAGAAGCCGATGAACAACATAGCCGCGGGCGGGGGCGTGTCGGCGGTTTCGCGGGCCTCGACGAGCAGTTCCTCGGTGGCTAGGAACAGCAGCGCCGCGACGCCAAAGGCAAACAAACCGGCGAGCAGAGTCGCGGGGGCTTCACCAAGCAAGACAACCCCTCCGAGGGCGCCTATGACCAGTGCGAGAGACAGCAGCGGCGGGGCCAGTGCGGCCTGCACCGCACTGGCCCCGCGGTTGGATAGATCCATGGTCACAGACACCGCCAGCGGGAGGATCACAACGGTGAGAGCGATGGTCAGCGCTACGCCTTGTGCTCGACCGAGGGTAGCAACGCTGCCTCCAACCAAGATTCCGTCGATGAGCAGATCGATCCCGACCGCGACGAGCAAACTGACGGGAAGCGTCGCCGCTTGGCCATCGTGGGCCTCGGCCTCGCCGTGGGCCTCAAGCTGCTTGAGCCCAAGTAAAATCACCACGCCAAGAGCGAAGCCGACGATCGCAAAACCAAGGTGCCCCTGCTGGTGCATACCGGGAAGCAGATCGAGCGCGATCACGGCGAGTACTGCTCCGGCAGCGAAGTACTGCACCCCACTGGTCAGACGAGCCCCGGGTGGACGCAGCACGGCCCAGATCGCCCCGACAACAGCGGCAAGGACGGGAAAGACGACGAGCAGACCGACGATACCGAGCTCCGAGCCGGTCATCGCGCGCACCGCGCGAGTGCACGCACCAGGTGGGTCTTACCCCCTGTGGCCCAAGACGAAAAAGCGCGGACGACTCTTGCAGCTACAGCAACCGCATTGTGCACGGAATCGTCGTCAAGTCTGCCGTTCAGCCAAATGGAAAATGCCACCCACATGATGATTTGCCTTTGTGTACAGCCCGCCCACGCTACTAAATCGTACAAGGCAGGGCTGGAACTGTGAACCTGATGCCACGGCCACGAAGATCCGTAGCTTTGGATACTGCAAGACGCCATGTTGTCGAAGGAGCCAGGCTTAATGCCCGGACGGCGAGTATGGCCTGACCCACGCTCATCACCCGGTGGCGTACCTGTTCCATGACATGTCAGTGGGGATTAGTACTGCGCGTTGGTTTGAAGCCTTTGAATACATCTGTGGCATAGCGGGCGTGGCAGGCACCGCAGCCCTCCATCATTTTGGAATAATAAAACACCTCCAGTTCGTAATCGTGTGCCCGCGCGGCATGCGCCAAGCCATCGGCATGACGATGGAACTCGCTGTCCTTCTCGATAAAATCCGCTGGCAGTGCATGCTCGAGTTCCTCAATCTCCTCATTCGACAGCTTCTGCTTCATGATGTAACTGTCGCGGATGCGTTCTGCCTGCTGCGCCGCCGCCTTCCATTCACCCATCGCAATGGATCCCGAGAGTTCGGCGACCCCTGCCTTGACGCCCAGCATCTCCGCTATCAACGCTGCGCGATGTTTTGCCGAGAGTGGCAGCACCGGCGCCACCGCTTCCTTCGGCGCCACCTGCGCCTGCGCCTGAGCCACGCTCACTGCAACTATCAGAATGCTGATTATTATCTTGCCGATCATGTTGATTTCTCCTCAATGCCAATTTTAGAGCGGTGAGTTCCACTACAAAGTGCGATGCTTGAATGGCTTGAAGTGTTGGAGCCGGGAGCGAAAGCTCGGCTGCTTGAGTGCCTGTCGTTGGTTGTTCAATTGAGACGGCTGGCGTGGGTCTACGGCGACCTTCTCACTCCAGGAACAGCATCTTCTTCCACACCTGTTTGCCGACAAGGCTGTGGGCGATCGTACCGCCCACATGCCGGCACCAGCACGTTGCCGATCTGGTGCCAATGCTTGATGAAGTGCGGCAACGCGGCGGTCAGCTTGACACCAGGCGTGATCGTGATCGCGTTGCTCAGGCCACTGAGGGCCAGCCACAGGAACGCGATCAAACCGAGCGCCTCCACGAATCCGGACAGGCCGACATGGGTGGGGCGGTCGGGAATGCGTAATCGCAGGAGCAAACGCAGGTCCTCGACGACCAGTCTCAGGCGCGCTCGCGTCCACGGTACCCAGTTCACGAACCGCACGCTCGCCGGGCCCACGAATCCCCAAAGGATCCGTGCCAGCAGGAACACCGTGAACGTAATGCCTACCCAGCGGTGCTGGATGTACCAGAAATGGTCGGGGCGTTCATAGTCGGCCGCACCCGCCCCGATCCAGCCTGCGCCAATCAGCCATGCCCAGACTCCGAACACGGCCAGGCCAAGATGCAAAACCCGCGTCATGCGATCGAGCGGCTTTGGTGAGGCCGTTGTAATAACCGTTCCTTTCTCCATGGCCACACTCCTGTGCGCGCTGATCGAAGTAGTCACCCGCACACTGGGTCGTTGCCCGGTAGATTGCAAGTACGCCGCGATGTAGCGAGCGATTTAGATCACATGCATTCGTAGTGATGAATCATCCAGCCGGTTGAATGGGATCGTGCCCGAAGTTGATGGAAAGTGATTTTCTGTGCGCGAGACCCGTGAGGACCGCTATGGAGCGACATGACGGGGGCCGTGACTGACTCCTCCTGTCGCAAACGAGGCGGGTGGAGACTCCGAGGTACAGGGATGGCCCGAGCATGGAAATGGTCGATCCGTTGAACGAGGTTCAACATCCATCCAAAAGTGATCCCCTGCGGGTTTCACTGCCGTGAGATCAGCGACGCTGCCTGGTCGCTCAGCCCGCCACGCCGAACAGCATGCCGACACCGGTGGTGATTGCCATCGCCAACGCGCCCCAGAACGTGATGCGGATGACACCGGTAAGGATCCTGGCACCGCCTGTGCGGGCAGCCAGCCCGCCGAGAATGGCCAGAAAGACCAGCGACGTAATGAAAACAGACCATGACAGCAGTGAGGTGGGACTGAGCAGCACCACCAGCAGCGGCAGTGCCGCACCGACTGCAAAGCTCAGCGCCGAGGCGCCGGCGGCCTGCAGCGGTCTGGGGCGCATGATGTCGGTGATGCCGAGCTCGTCGTGGGCATGCGCGGCCAGCGCGTCGTGCTCCATAAGCTGCGTGGCGACCTGCGCGGCCAGCGCCTTGTCCAAGCCCCGACCGACATAGATTGCAGCGAGCTCCCTGTGCTCACCATCCACGTCTGTCTTCAGCTCCAGACGTTCCTTCTTCAACTCGGCCTGCTCGCTGTCCGCCTGCGAATGGACCGAGACGTATTCGCCTGCGGCCATCGACATCGCGCCGGCCATCAGGCCAGCACTTCCGGCAAGCAGGATCGCCTGCGTCGATGCGTGCGCCGCCGCCACGCCCAGCACCAAGCTTGCGGTGGAGACGATGCCGTCGTTGGCGCCAAGTACGGCCGCGCGCAGCCAGCCCATACGACCGATGAGATGCCTTTCATTATGGTGGCGACGGTGCATGTTGCTCTTCCTGCGATTTCCGTCGGGGCGGATGATGCCTGACCCGAGCTCCGCTTCATCGGGAGACTAACACGCCGATTGATTCGGAGCCCGATGCGGGCTTAAGTGCATTTGCCGTTCTACTGCGCCTCAAACCCCATATTGCCGATCACTGCCGCGTGCATCGGGCGCTGCCGGCCTTCTGCTGGATTAACCAGCAGGCGCTGAAGGGCACTCAGCGGCTAAAGTTTGCATGAGAGTGTCATGGCTCGAGTTACCGTTAAAGATCGTCTCGACCGCATCCCCAACCAGTTTGAACTGACGCTGGTTGCGGCAAAACACTCGCGTCAGCTTGCGCGCGGCGCCGAAGCGCATATGCCCTGGGGCAATCACAAGTCCACGGTGTTGTCTCTGCGGGAAGTCGCTGAGGGCCCTGTAGGTGTGGGCGTGCTCGACGAGATTAATCTGCTGGCCATACAGCCAACCCAAGATGGAGCTGGAAGCGCTCGATCCCAGCTTCGATCTCTGAAGGGGGCGGATCCGGCGATCACGCGCAGCCGTGCGTGTTCGGCCTGCACCTCGGGTAGTGTTGCGGCGGATAATGCTCGAACTCCGGGGCGCGTTCCTCTTCCGCTTCCGGCAACCAGATCCAGGACTGGATGCCGTGCATGCGCATGCCGCGCGCACGATCTTCCGCTGCAGTGCGTTCGGAGTGAACAATGCCGCGGCCCGCGGTCATCCAATTGACCGCGCCGAGTTTGACCGCGCCGAGTTCGATCATCTGCGAATTGCCGAGGCAGCCGCGATGCAGGATTCAACCTTCG
>CAJDWY010000011.1_pt2 | contig 9478 bp, 6 predicted proteins | sample 7391751 | NCBI WGS metagenome assembly CAJDWY01 (sample SAMEA7055745, study PRJEB34461) | soil metagenome | biome: terrestrial ecosystem; feature: Peninsula; material: soil | place: Antarctica | collected 2016
CATCGCCGAGGCCTTCATATTCCTCGCGCGCACACTCGGGATTATCGCGCAGCGCGGCCATGCGATAGCTGGTTTCGGCCCACATCCGGTGCAGATCGCGGCGCTCGGCTTGGTAAATTTCATGATTCCCACGGCGGAAACTCAGTTGATCGCCTATTTGCGGGATGCCGATCTCGATCACGCCCAGACCTTCGCGTTCAAATTGCTCACGAGCTGCGGCAAGTTGCTCCGCGTGAACCTGGATCACCATGCCCAGCTCTTCATTGAACAGTGCACCCAGCGCGTCCTCGCACAGCCCGTCGAGGCTGATGTCTACCCCGCAGTGTCCTGCGAAAGCCATCTCGCACAGCGTGACGAACAGGCCGCCGTCGCTGCGGTCGTGATACGCCAGTAGCCGGCCGTCCGCAGCCAGCGACTGGATCACATCGAAGGCTTTTGTCAACCGCTCGGGATCGTCCAGATCCGGCACCGCACCGCCCAGCTTGCCGTAAACCTGCGCCAGCGCGCTGCCCCCCAGGCGGCTGCGGCCGTCAGCCAGATCGATCAACAGCAGACGCGTCTCACCGAGGTCGGTCCTGAGCTGCGGTGTCAGTGAACCACACACATCGCTGACCGGTGCGAAGGCGGTGATGTTCAGCGTCAATGGCGAAGTCTGGACGCGACGCGCGCCCTGATACTCCCAGACCGTACGCATCGACAGCGAATCCTTCCCCACCGGAATGGCCAGACCCAACCGCGTGCACAAATCTGCGCCCACAGCACGCACGGCGTCGTAGAGTCGCGCATCCTCGTCGCCGGAACCCGCTGCCGCCATCCAGTTGGCGGACAGACGGATATCGGACAAGTGCTCGATCCGTGCGGCGGCGATGTTGGTGATCGCCTCGGCCACCGCCATGCGGCCGGAGGCGGCAGCGTCGGCCAGCGCCAGCAGCGGACGCTCACCCAGGGCCATCGCCTCGCCGCTGATGGACTCGAAGCCAATGGCCGTCACCGCGCAGTCGGCCACTGGCACCTGCCATGGCCCGACCATCTGATCGCGCACGGTCAACCCGCCGACGGTGCGATCACCGATGGTGACGAGAAAGCTCTTGGCGGCGACGGCCGGCAGCCGTAGCACGCGCGCCACCGCTTCGGCCATGCCGATATACGCGGTGTTCAGCGCTGCCAGCGACGTCGACTGCCGCCGGGCTTCGCGCTGCAGCCGTGGCGGCTTGCCGAACAGCATCGGCATCGGCAAGTCGACAACCTCGACTCCGGCATCGGCTTCGACCCGCAGCCGCGCTTCCACCGTCGCCTCGCCAACCACGGCCCAGGGGCAACGCTCGCGTGAACACAGACGATCCAATACCGTCACCGACTCCGGCGCCACCGCCAGCACGTAGCGCTCCTGCGCCTCGTTGCACCAGATTTCCATCGGCGACAGCGCGGCATCGGCGCTGTGGATGTCATGCAGACGAATGCGGCCACCGAGGCCGTCGGCATCCACGATTTCGGGCAGTGCGTTGGACAGGCCACCCGCGCCGACATCGTGAATCGACAGGATCGGGTTGACCTCGCCCAGTGCCCAGCAGGCGTCGATGACTTCCTGACAGCGCCGCTGCAATTCCGGATTGGCACGTTGCACCGAAGCGAAATCCAGCTCGACGGTGCTGCTGCCGGTGGCCATGCTCGACGCCGCGCCACCGCCGAGACCGATCAGCATCGCCGGCCCGCCCAGCACGATGAGCTTTGCGCCCGCCGGCACCGGCTGTTTATGCACGTGGCCGTCGCGGATGTTGCCGTAGCCGCCGGCCAGCATCACCGGCTTGTGATAGCCGCGGATCGAACCGTCGTCGAGCCGAGCCTCAAAGCTGCGGAAATAACCCGCCAGCACCGGGCGCCCGAACTCATTGCTGTAGGCAGCGGCGCCGATCGGCGCTTCCAGCATGATCTGCAGGGCGCTGGCCATCTGCGGTGGCCGGCCCAACGCCTCTTCCCAAGGCTGTTCAAAACCGGGAATATGCAGATTGGACACCGTAAACCCGCACAATCCAGCCTTGGGCTTGCCGCCGCGCCCGGTGGCGGCCTCGTCGCGGATCTCGCCGCCGGCGCCGGTAGCGGCACCCGGATGGGGCGCGATGCCGGTGGGGTGGTTGTGCGTCTCCACTTTCATCAGCAGGTGCACCGGCTCGACGTGCTGGCGCCAGATGCCGTCGGCATCGGCAAACCAGCGAGCAGCCTCGGGGCCGGCCACCACTGCGGCGTTGTCCTTGTAGGCTGACAACACGCCCTCGGGCGCAGCAGCATGGCTCAGCCTGATCATCTCGAACAGCGAATCGGGCTGCGCTTTGCCGTCGATGATAAATGTGGCATTGAAAATCTTGTGCCGGCAATGCTCCGAATTGACCTGCGCGAACATGGTCAGCTCGGCGTCGGTGGGATCGCGTCCGACCCCTGCGAAATACGTGGCGAGATAGTCGATCTCACCGGCCGACAACGCCAGACCCCAATCCCGGTTGGCCTTATTCAGCGCGCCGGCCGCGTCATCACCCAGCACCACGCGGCGCAGCGGCCGCCGCGCTTGCGGCGCGAACACCGCCTGCAGCTGGCTGGCGTCGGTCAACACGCTCTCGGTCATCGGGTCAAATAGCCGCTCGCGGGCTTCCTGCGGCAGGTCGTCGCCGTTATCCAGCCGATAGACGAATCCACGCTCCAGCCGGGTCACGCCCTGCAATCCGCAGACCCGCGCGATCTCGGTCGCCTTGCTCGACCACGGCGAGATCGTCCCCAGCCTCGGCACCACGAAGAGGGTCACGCCAGCAGACGATAACGACCCTTCACCCGGTCCCAGCAATGCGCGCAGTTGCGCATCGCTCACCGCAGGTGCCGCCTCGATCAGATACAGCCGCTGCGCACGCAAGCCCGCGAGATTCGGCAGATGCTCGCGCAGCGCTCGGTACAGGCGCTGCAAACGAAAGTCGGACAGTGCCTCGGTGCCGGCAAGGATGCGAAAGGTCATGGAGAGATTGCTTCAATCAAGCCAGTTGCCGCCAATCGAGTCCGACGCTTTGATCGGCACAGACGATCAGGTTCGGATCGCAGCATTGTGTAGAGCGTGCCGCGTCAAGCGCACGTTTCGGCGTGTTGTTGGTTTCGGACAGGTGTGTCAACACCAGGTGCTGCAGACGCGAGCAGTCGACGCTCTGCAACAAGGAGGCCGCCTGTGTGTTGCTGAGGTGGCCGTAGGCACCGCCGACCCGGCGCTTGAGCGATTCCGGATAGGGTCCCGCGGCCAGCAGGTCCGGATCGTGATTAAACTCCAGCAACAGCCCGTCGCAGACATCCAATGTGCTGCGCATGTGCACGGTCACACTGCCGGCGTCGGACAGGACGCCCAGACGCAAACGGCCGTCGCTGAAGACGAACTGGCAGGGCTCGCGCGCGTCGTGCGGTACCGGATAGGGCTGGACCTGCAGATCGTCGATGACAAAGGCTTCGTGTGGAGTGATCATCCGCAGCTGCGACGGCACCGGGTTGCGCCAGACCGAACAGGTTCCGGGTGTCATCCATACCGGCAAGCCGAAACGTCGCGCCAGCGCACCGACGCCGCCCAGATGATCGCCGTGTTCGTGAGTCACCAGAATGCCGGACAGCTCCGCCGCCTCGACGCCCAGTCGGGACAGGCGCCGCAACGCCTCGGCCAGCCCCAGGCCACAATCCAGCAGCAGTTGGGTACGGCCCGCGCAGATCAGCGCCGCATTCCCGCGACTGCCGCTACCGAGCAGCGCAAAACGCATGACTTTACTTCTTGTGCTCGCCACCGCCGCTGGTGTAGAGCGAGAATGGCATGATTTTCGCGCTTTCGCCGTTGGCCGCATGAATACGGGCAGGACCGGCCTTGCGCACCTGGTCAATACGGATCACCGCCTGTACCGGGATGAAGGTGCGCTCGACATCGGCAAATTCGGTCTTGAGCCTTTCTTCCGAGGGATCGACCACCACCGCGCTTTTCTCGCCGAACACCAGCTTCTCGACCTCGACGAAGCCCAGCAAGCCGCCGTGGCTGATGCTGCGGGCGTAGATCTCGAAGACCTGACCCTGATTCATAAAGCTGATGCGGTAGAGGCGCTGTGAGCTCATGCGAAGTGGCGAGCGGGATTCTCTGGGCGTGGTGAAAATCTGCTGGGTCTGGCCAAATTCGACCAGTTCGCCCATATACATGAAGGCGGTGTAGTCGGCAACGCGCGCCGCCTGCTGCATGTTGTGGGTCACGATGACGATGGTGTAGTCGCTCTTGAGCTGGTAGATCAGCTCTTCGATCTTGGCGGTGGAGATCGGATCGAGCGCTGACGCCGGTTCGTCGAGCAGCAGCACCTGCGGCCTCACCGCGATGGTGCGGGCAATGCACAGGCGTTGCTGCTGACCGCCGGAAAGGCTGAGGCCGCTCTGGTGCAGCTTGTTCTTGACTTCGTCCCACAACGCAGACCGTTTGAGTGCGGTCTGCACGCGGTCGTCCATCTCGGATTTCGGTACTTTCGCGTAGAGGCGGATGCCGAACGCGATGTTGTTGTAGACCGACATCGGGAACGGCGTCGGCTTCTGGAACACCATGCCGATACGCGCACGCAGCATGTTGAGATCCTGCTTCGGATCGAGGATATTCCGCTCGTCCATCATCACTTTACCTTCCGCCCGCTGCTTGGGATAAAGGTCGTACATGCGGTTGAGGATGCGCAGCAAGGTGGACTTGCCGCAACCCGAAGGACCGATGAAAGCAGTCACCATGCGGTCGTGCAGCGGCAGGGAGATATTTTTCAACGCTTGGTATTCGCCGTAGAAAAACGACAGGTCGTTGATGTCGATCTTGGGCAGTCCACGCGGCGCCGACGGTGCCGACGCATGTGGCGAAATGTAGGTTTGAATCGGCGGCGCCGCATCGTCGGGGGGATTGTTCATCGACTAACCTTTAGTCCTGATCAGGCTGCGGGCGACGATATTCAACAGCAGAATCGCAGCGGTAATGACGAGTGCCGCCGTCCACGCCAACTGTTGCCAATAGGGATAGGGCGACAATGCGAACCGGTAGATCATCACCGGCAGATTGGCCATCGGCTGATTCAAATCGGTGCTCCAGAACTGGTTGTTCAGCGCGGTGAACAACAACGGCGCGGTTTGTGCAGACGCAGCTTCGCGCAACTGGTTGGGCACCAGCTTGAGCATGTTTTCGGTAGTGCGGACCACCACCGGGATCACTAGCAAGGCCAGCGCCACGGCCCCGGCCCAGGCGGAGAAATGGCCCATGCTCACTACCACGGTCTGGTATACAAACAAGCCGATGACGATCGACGGTGCCGACAACAGTACATCGTTAATGAACCGCACGACGGAGGACAGCTTGCTGCCGCGTCCGTATTCGGCCAGATAGGTGCCCGCGAGGATGCCGATCGGCGTGCCGATCAGGGTGCCGATCAACGTCAACACCGCACTGCCCAGCAACGCGTTGAGGATGCCGCCGGTGTCGCTGCCGGGCGGGGGCGTCATCTGCGTGAACACCTGCAGGTTCAAGCCCGTCGCGCCGCGCCAGACCAGCTCGGCGAGAATCGCGACCAGCCAGATCAGGCCCGATACGGCCGCAGCGACAGAAAGCGCCAGCACCAGGCGGTTGCGCATCCTGCGTCGGCGATACATCAGGGTGGAAGCCCGGTCCATGTCAGACCTTGTCCCGGCGTTCCAGTCGCAGCAGCAACAGCCGCGCAATCGCCAGCACGATGAACGTGATCACGAACAGGATCAGGCCCAGTTCAATCAATGCCGAGGTATACATATCCGAGCTTGCTTCGTTGAATTCGTTAGCGATTGATGCAGAAATGGTGGTGCCGGGCGCCAGTACCGAGGTCGCGATCTTGTGCGCGTTGCCGATCACGAAAGTCACCGCCATAGTCTCGCCCAGCGCCCGTCCCAGCCCCAGCATCACACCGCCGACAACGCCCGTTCGGGTATAGGGCAGGACGATGTTGCGGATCACCTCCCAGGTCGTGCAGCCCATGCCGTAGGCAGCCTCCTTGAGCACTGGCGGCACTGTTTCGAACACGTCGCGGGTAATGGAGGTGATGAACGGCAACACCATCACGCTGAGAATCAGGCCGGCGGTCAACAGGCCGATGCCGTAGGGCGGGCCGGCAAACAGCGAAGACACTAGCGGCACGCCGTGAAACGTCGAGATCAACCAGGGCTGGACATAACGCTGCATCAAGGGTGCAAACGTAAAAAACCCCCAGATGCCGAAAATAATGCTGGGGATTCCCGCGAGTAGCTCGATCGCGGTACTGATGGGCTGCTTCAACCAGGACGGGCACAGTTCGGTGATGAAGATGGCGATGCCCAGACTCACCGGCACCCCGATCAGCATCGCCACTGCGGACGTTACCAGCGTGCCGTAGATCGCCGGCAACGCGCCGTAGGCGTCCTTGACCGGATTCCACTGCTCGGAAGTGATGAAACCGAAGCCAGAAGCGCGGATCGACGGCATCGAACCATAGATCAAGGAGGCGATCACGCCACCCAGCAACAGCAACACGATGATCGCGCTGACTCGAGTCAGATTGTGCAGCAACGCGTCCAGAAACGCGTGCTGCCGAAAGGTCTGCGTGGAGAGTTCGTGAGTCATCCCCGGCACCGGGCTATCCGCCACTTTGCTCAAGACACCACCCTTTTTCAAAACGGTAAAGGAGCCATAATCGGGCCGCTGTTCCTGACCCTTCACTCAGACAATGTTCACTTCCAGAGGAAAGCGCCCGACTTGTCCTTGATCTGCCCAGCCCAGGTGGCGTCGATAAGCTCGACGACGTCTGCCGGCAGCGGCACGTAATCGGTGGCTTCCGCCATCTTCTGGCCGTGATGGAACGCCCAGTCGAAGAACGACAGCGCCTGACGTACGGCAGCGGCGTCATCGGCCTGCTTGTGCATGATAACGAAAGTGGCCGCAACGATCGGCCAGCTGGCCTCGCCCGGCTGGTTACCGAGGGTTAGATCGTAGTCCTTTGCGTGCTTCCAGTCGGCATGCGCCGCTGCGCTCTGGAACGCTCCAATGCCCGGGGATACCGTGTAGCCGTCCTTGTTGACCATCTGCAGGTACGTCATCTGGTTTTGCAGCACATAGGCGTACTCAAGATAACCGATTGATCCGTTGATGTATGCGGTTTGATTGGCGACCGCCTCGTTGCCCTTGGCTCCGATACCCGCAGGCCACTGCACTGCGGTACCGGTTCCCACCTGCTCGTTCCATACGGAGCTGACTGCGCTCAGATAACGAGTGAAATTGAAGGTCGTGCCGGAACCGTCGGCGCGATACACAACGATGATCGACTGGTCCGGCAATCTCACCTTCGGATTCAGCTTCTGTATCGCCGCATCGCTCCAGCGGGTGATGTCACCGAGATAGATTCTGGCCAGTGTCGCTCCATCGATGCGCAGTTCACCCGGCTTGATCCCTTTGATATTGACGACTGGCACTACGCCACCGATGATCTGCGGCCACTGCACCAGACCGTACTTCTCCAGCACTTCCGGCTTGAGAGGCGCATCCGAGGCGCCGAAAGTCACCGTTCTCGCCTTGATCTGCTTGATGCCGCCGCCTGAACCCATCGACTGGTAGTTGACCGCCGCACCGGTCCGGGTTTTGTAGGCGTCTGCCCATTTAGAAAAAATTGGGTAGGCAAACGTCGAACCCGCGCCGGTAATATCGGTTGCCAACGCAACCGGTGCGCTCAGCGCGGTAACAACGCCCATCACAGCGCAGAAAAAAATGCGCCTCTTGCCGCTACCGCGTTCACTGCATAGGGGCCTGAAGCAGAGTTTGTCAGCTTCTGATACAGACTGGACGCCGAATTTGATGTGGCGGAGCAGCCGTTTGCGTATTCGCTACTATGTTGATCAGGGAATCGCCTGAACGATGATCGACCATTCGCCTCTACTTGAGTCTCTTCGAGATTAAACCGATGGCGATGCATGGTAAGCCGCTCGCCGGATGAACTAATACAACAGAGTCGCCCAGTCCACGAATGACGGCGCCTTCGCACGATGCAAGACCTGACCCTGTGCGCGCCTCACACTGCCTCATAGTGCATTGAGTATCATGTCACCGTAATGCAATGCCGTAATGCTCTGAGTAACGAAGGGCTGAACAAAACAGCCCGCCGTTACGCAGTTACCTGTTTTAGGGTCGGGTTGAACCTCTTTTCAAACACGTAGATGCTCACAGAAGCGTAGTTAGCAAATTGCCTGGCCCTACAACTACTCCCTGAGCATCCTGGGTCTCATTTGACTTTGGATCGTACTTACCTTTGATGTTTCCTTGCGCATCCAGGATAGTCTGCACGCCATCGCTGTCAGTCGACATCTTGCCCACCATTTTGCCGCGACTGTCTCTTAAATTCTGTTCTGTCACTTTTTCTTCTCCTCTGTTTGAATACAACCGTTTCTTGTTGACCTGCCCGCGGCCCTAGCGCCGCAGGAGATAGGTTTTCGGCGAAAGTGACGTCAGGCCCGTAACACCTCTTTAAGAAACTGCACGAAATGCTTTCTTCGCTTTTCCTGTCGGAGTGTTGATAATGCCAAGCACGACGATATTCCTTGATAAATTTCGTTTATCTTTATACGTTTCCCAACTTGGCGTTATTCGCCAGCGCCATGCCAGTAAGTATATCCTCAAGGAACTTTGATGATTTATGCCCGTTCTTTCCAAGCTTAGCGAATCGCCTGATGAGGTTAACATGCTCAGCAAAACCAAATGCGGTACGCCCTGAATCTGACTCAGCGCAGAATTGATGCAGCTATCTCATGAATATCGCGATTCATTCTCACTCTTCCGATTTATATGCCTAAGATTTAATAATCGGACGCTGACGTCCGGTTATACAAAATGACATAAAGACCCCATTTGCTTCGCCCCGTTGATTTCGTCCTGACTCAATCCTACTGCGTTCAGTTATCACGAGCAAGAAATGCCGGATTACGCGATTACAGCGACATGATACTCAATGCGCCGATTCTGCTGGATACACATGGAGCTTCAGTCGCGACACCCTCGGCCGTGTAGAGCCCATCACCGACGGCGGCAGCCGACTCACCTGGCAGCCTGCCGGACTTGGCCCTCGGACGCGCCCGTAGATCGCATAAGACGCAAACCTCTGCATCATATTTTACTCGTTTTTAAGTTATCCACAGAAAAACCGGCAGGCTGATAGGTGGTCGATATGTCATCAGGGTGGCTGGATTGCGTTGTAACGGGTGGCTTCAAAGCCGTGTAACCGGCAGTTCAACCCGTGCAATTGTTTACCATGGGTTCAAACCGATATGTTGGAGAATCAGTCTGTACGTCACGGTCTAACGGTCGAATTCAGGATGGCTCTTATGCACTTCCTTGAGGTAGAAAAGGGATAGCCACGCGGCGTAACTCTCTGTACAACCGAAGTATTCAAGGCTTTGGAGTGCATAGAGC
>CAJDWY010000104.1_pt1 | contig 9368 bp, 8 predicted proteins | sample 7391751 | NCBI WGS metagenome assembly CAJDWY01 (sample SAMEA7055745, study PRJEB34461) | soil metagenome | biome: terrestrial ecosystem; feature: Peninsula; material: soil | place: Antarctica | collected 2016
CATATATGCCTTGTTGGTATACGGCAAGAATGAGCGTGCGGACATGACGGCGGAATAGCGGGTATCGGTTGCGGGTTTTGACTAAAGCCATCAAAGCAACGAAGAAACACGGATAAGCAAATTGGGTGATGAACTGATTCAGTCCATGGCAGAAGCCTTGGCGCATGCCTACGGCGACAGTGCGAGTAGCCGAGCACATGAGATTGTCGTCAAGCCCGCAGACATCCAGCGAGCTCGCAAGCGGTTGGGCCTGTCACAAAATCAATTTGCCGCCGCTTTCGGCGTCAGTGCTTCGACACTTAAAAAATGGGAGCAAGGCCAGCGTGCTCCGACCGGTGCGGCTAAGATCCTGCTCACCATCATTGAGCGTGAGCCCAAGGCTGTAGTGCGGGCACTTGAGGCGCGCTAACCCCAAAATGTTCCGATCCAAGTGCCGTACCCACCTTGAGAATTACGATGGCGTTACCATATTAGCGAGGGTCTGAGGGAACATAAACCTATGCCAATCCACGAATACACCTGTACCGCCTGCGGGGCAAATTGCGAGATTCTGCAGCGGCTGTCCGACGATCCTGAGCGCGTCTGCCCGAGTTGCGGCGCAGAGACGCTGGTAAAGCAGATTTCCGCCGCCGGTTTTCGACTCAAGGGCACCGGTTGGTACGAGACTGATTTCAAATCTGGCGATAGACACAATCTCGTCGATAATGAATCGCCGGCAAAACCAGCCGATGCGAAGACGGGTTCGGCGTCGGATAAGGCGGCGATCAAGCCGGACACCAAATCTGGTGCCAAATCGGACCCACCGGCCAAGATCGCTAGTCCCGGCGAGAAAAAACCCAAGGCCACCGAGGCGCCGAAAGCCACGCCTGTGGCGCCCGGCAGCACATGATCCGCCGGTGGTTTCTTGCGGGGCTGCTGGTATGGATCCCGCTCGGCGCCACATTGCTGGTCATCCGGTTCCTGTTCAAGCTGCTCGACGCCAGCCTGCTGATGGTGCCGCCGTCGCTGCGGCCAAGTATTGCAGGCCTCGGCGTGGTGTTGAGCATTGTGCTGGTACTGTTTACTGGAGCAATTGCGTCGAACTTTCTGGGCAGCAAGCTGGTGTTCCTGGGCGAGAGGCTGCTCGACCGCATTCCGCTGGTGCGGTCGATCTACGGCGGTGTGAAAAGGCTGGCAGAGACGCTGTTCTCCCAGAGTTCGTCTTCGTTTCGCAAGGTAGTGTTGATCGAATATCCGCGCAAGGGCATCTGGTCGGTCGGCTTTCAAGCCGGAGATTCGCTGCCCGAAGCCAAGGCGCGCACCGGCATCGATTACATTACTGTCTTCGTTCCGACCACCCCGAACCCGACTTCCGGTTTCATCATGCAGGTGCCGCGCAGCGAGATAGTATGGCTGGAGATGAGCGTCGAAGAAGGTATGCGTTACATCATCTCGCTGGGCATGGTGGCGCCGGATAGCCCGCCGGTGGGTATCCCTGAAGGGGTCGAGACAGCTACAATTGCTGATCAGACTACGCGTTCCTGAGTTCAGACGCGATCGACTCACCGGATCCAAACTTCATCGATGCGCACTCATTATTGCGGCCAGGTCACCGAGACCCTGACCGGCTCTACCGTTACGGTCTGCGGCTGGGTTCACCGGCGGCGTGATCATGGCGGCGTCATTTTTATCGATCTGCGCGACCGTGAGGGTCTGTTGCAGGTAGTGTTCGACCCTGTTCGAGCCGAAATCTTTGCTGAAGCCGAGCGCCTGCGCTCGGAATTCGTGGTGCAGGTCGAGGGCAGGGTGCGGCCGCGGCCGGAGGGTACGGTCAACGCCAACCTGCCGACCGGCCAGGTTGAAGTGCTGGCGACTGCGCTGCAGGTGTTGAATCGCGCCGAGACGCCGCCGTTCCATCTCGATGACGTCGCGGTGGGTGAGGATACGCGTCTGAAGTATCGCTACATCGATTTGCGCAGACCCGAGATGCAGCGTAACCTGCGACTACGTCACGACGTCATTCGCCGCATCCGCGGCTACATGGACGCGCAAGATTTTATCGAGGTGGAGACGCCGATCCTGACCCGCGCCACCCCTGAAGGCGCGCGCGATTACCTGGTGCCCAGCCGTACCCACGCCGGCCATTTCTTTGCGCTGCCGCAGTCGCCGCAGTTGTTCAAGCAGTTACTGATGATCGGCGGACTGGATCGCTACTACCAGATCGCGCGTTGTTTCCGCGACGAGGATCTGCGCGCCGACCGCCAGCCCGAGTTCACCCAGCTTGATGTCGAGACCTCGTTTCTCGATCAGGAACAGATCATGGGCATCATGGAAGGCATGATGCGCACCTTGTTCCGTGAAGTGATGCAGGTCGAACTGCCCGATCCGCTGCCGCGTATGGCCTATGCCGACGCGATGCAGCGCTACGGCTCGGATAAACCCGACCTGCGCAATCCGCTGGAGCTGGTCGAGATCAAGGATCTGGTGGCGGACTGCGAATTCAAGGTATTCGCCAACCCGGCCAAGGATGCGGGTAGCCGCGTCGCCGTGCTGCGCGTGCCGGGCGGGGCGTCCATCAGCCGCAGTGCCATCGATGCTTACACCGAACTGGTCGGCCGTTACGGTGCACGCGGGTTGGCCTGGATCAAGGTCAACGACACGGCCAAGGGCCGCGATGGCCTGCAGTCGCCCATCGTCAAGAACCTGTCGGATGCGGCGCTGAGCGGCATCCTCGAGCGCAGCGCTGCGGTGGATGGCGATCTGCTGTTCTTCGGCGCCGATAAATACAAGATCGTTTGTGAAGCCCTGGGCGCTTTGCGTCTGAAGCTCGGACAGGATTTGGGTCTGATCCAAAGCCCCTGGCAAGCGCTGTGGGTGGTGGATTGGCCGATGTTCGAGCGCGACGAGGCTGCGGGTCGTTGGGTGGCGCTGCACCATCCGTTCACGGCACCGACGATACTTGATGCCGAAACGCTGGAGCGCGATCCGGGCGGTGCGCTGTCGGAGGGCTACGATCTGGTGCTCAACGGTATTGAGATCGGCGGTGGCAGCATCCGTATCCATCGCCATGATGTTCAGCAAGCCGTATTCAGATTGCTTGGCATTGGCGACGAAGAAGCGCGCGAAAAATTCGGCTTCCTGCTCGATGCGCTGCGCGCTGGTGCGCCGCCGCATGGCGGTATCGCGCTGGGACTGGATCGCCTCATCATGCTGATGGTCGGTGCAGCCTCAATCCGCGAAGTCATCGCTTTCCCCAAGACCCAGACCGCACACGACCCGATGACGGATGCACCCGGCGTCGTCGACGCCCGGCAGTTGCGTGAATTGTCGATTCGCAGCACTGTGTCGCCAGCGGTTGTCCCCGCCGCCTGATATTTTCAGATTCACCTTCCGACCGGACCCGTGAGACTCAGATGATCTTTTCTTTCGTCCTGCTGCGCCGCGGCCTGCTTTTGCTCGGTGTTTCCGTATTGACCGCCTGCGGAGCAGTCGGCACGGGCAATGTCCCGGTACTTCTGCAGATCCAGCCGCCCGGTAGCAGCTTGGGGACAAGCGCTACGCGTGCCTATCAGTGTGCGTCGGATCAACTAAGCGGATTCTTGACTTTTTCCGACGGCACCGTCAACGACTTCACCGGCCGTATAACTTGGAGCAGCGACAACCTGGTCGTGGTGAGTGTGGGGGCGAATACTGGAATTCTTGCGCCGCAGGCCCCCGGCACCGCGAACATCACCGCGACCTATTTCTCGCTCAAGGCCTCGATCAAGGTTGAAGTCAGCGCGCTCACGAACGCCGATCTCAGCCTGCAGAAGCTCGATCAAAATAGCTACTCGTCTATCGATCCCGGCGGTTTTACCATTGCCACCAATGTGGCAGGTCGCGGGCCGGCACCCGCGACACAGAACGTTGTACTGGTGGCCAGCGAGAGCGCCAGTGTGAAGCGCAACGTCACCGGCTCGGCCACATTCGCACTGACCGATTCGACGGGCGCCACCGTGCCCGTCGAATCGGTGGCGACGTCACAGAGAACGACCGCCTACGCGTTGACGGCCGGGTCCGCGCCGTCGTCGCCTGGCCCCTACACGCTGACTGCGACGCTGGGTGCCTGCAGTACGCCGCTGACGATCAGCGTGCCGTTGAATGTCGCCAATGTATCGAGCCTGACCCTGCGGCCGGAGACCGATTCAACTTCGGGACCGGCTTTGGGGTTTGCTGATGGCAGCGGCAATCCGCTGCCGCTGATGCGCCTATATGCTGTCGAGCGTCTCGGGCTGACGGCGAATTTCGTCGGCGGTCAGACGCAGGATCTCAGTTTGGCCGGGCAGTACACGTCTTTGCATACCGAGGTTGCCGCGTTTGATTTTGACACGATCCCTGGTGGCATCACGGCGGGTGCCGGAGACATCCTGACCACGCTGAACAGCACGGCCGCCGCGGGCAACACCACCACCGTTAGTGCCACCTTCCAGGACGGCAGTGCGATGTCCACCTCGAATCCGCTGACATTCAAAGTAATTGATGGCACGTTGCAATCGCTTGCCGTGGCGCCATCGACTGGCAGCATCACCGCGACCAGTACGGCGGAGATCGCCCAGTTCCATGCCATCGGTACTTTTGCAGTCGGTGCCGGCACGGTTCCGCAGGATATGACGCGTCTCTCGACATTTTCCATATTTGCTGATTCTACAAGCGATGCCATCAGTACCAATCTGGCCGCCATCGCGTCTACGCCCTCCGTTTTCAGCGGTCTCGCGTTGCCGGCCAATAACGACACTGCGGCTGATATCGCAGGCGGCACGGTCTATATCGGGGCCTCCAACACGACGGGTTCTGGCAGTACTTCCGTCACGGTGACTGCACCGACGCGCGCCACGTTGACCGTCAACCCGCAGCCGGATGCGCCCACGCCCTGAGCGCGGCTACGGTAAAATAGCCGCTTTACCCAGCGGGTGTTCAACCCGGGAGGCGCAGGTGTCTGCAGCGCTCAAGATTGATCCCTTCAATCTGCTCGACGACGACGAGTGCGACGGCCGCATTCTTGCGGCCAAGGCGCAGCTCGGCAAGCGGCTGGCGATACTCGGCCATCACTACCAGCGTGATGAAGTATTCCGCTACGCGGATTACAGTGGAGATTCCTTGAAGTTGTCGCGCCAAGCGGCTGAATCAAAGGCTGAATTTATCGTATTCTGCGGTGTGCATTTCATGGCAGAAGTGGCCGATATCGTCACCGGTGGCGAGCGCACGGTGATCCTGCCCGATCTTGCCGCGGGCTGTTCGATGGCCGACATGGCCAATCTAATCAAGGTTAGAAAATGCTGGCAAGAGTTGTCGGAACTACTTGACCCTGATGAAGAAATAACTCCAGCTACCTATATCAATTCGGCTGCGGACCTGAAGGCGTTTTGTGGCGAGCACGGCGGCATCGTCTGCACCAGCTCCAATGCTCGCGGCGTGCTGGAGTGGTCGTTTTCGCGGCGCGGCAAGGTGTTGTTCTTCCCCGATCAGCACCTGGGCCGCAATACTGGGTTCAACATGGGGATTCCGCAGGACCAGATGGTGCTGTGGGATTTCACCCAGCCGCTGGGCGGGCTGACGCCCGATCAAATCCGGCAGGCAAAAATCATCCTGTGGAAGGGCTTTTGCTCGGTACACCAGATGTTCCACCCCGCGCACGTTGCCAAGTTTCGGCGGGAGTTCCCGGAGGGCAAGGTGATCAGCCATCCCGAGAACGATTTTGAAGTGTGCCAGGCCTCGGATGTGGTCGGCTCCACCGAGACCATCCTGCGGACTGTGCGCGCGTCTGCGCCAGGCACCCACTGGCTGGTGGGAACCGAGCTGAATCTGGTCAACCGGCTCAAGGGCGAGATGAAACCCAAGGGCGTCACCGTCCAGTTCATGTCACCACTGGTGTGCATGTGCTCGACCATGTTCCGCACCGACCCGCAACATCTAGCCTGGGTGCTGGAAAACCTGGTGGCCGGCACCGTGGTCAACCAGATTCGCGTGCCGGCTGAAGTTGCAAAACCGGCGCGTGCGGCGCTGGACCTGGGGTACTACATTTCGTTCTCGGGCATCATCACTTTCAAAAGTGCGCAGGCTTTGCGCGACGTGGTGGCGCTGCCGAGTGCGCGCGTCAGGAAACGCATATCGAACTGATCGCCTCGGAAAACTACGCCAGCCCGGCGGTGATGGAGGCGCAAGGATCTGCGCTAACCAACAAGTACGCGGAAGGCTATCCAGGCAAGCGCTACTACGGCGGCTGCGAGCACGTCGACATCGCCGAGCAGTTGGCGATCGACCGCGTGAAGCAGCTGTTCGATGCCGACTACGCCAACGTCCAGCCGCACAGCGGTGCGCAGGCCAATGCCGCGATTTATTCGGCGCTGGTCAAGCCGGGTGACACCATCATGGGTATGAGCCTGGCGCACGGCGGTCATCTCACTCACGGACATCCGGCCAACTTTTCCGGCAAGAACTACAAGGTGGTGTCCTACGGGCTTGATCTGGTGACGGGCAAAATCGATTACGAGGCGATGGAACAGCAGGCGCTGGAACACCAACCCAAACTGTTGATCGGTGGGTTTTCGGCTTACTCAAGGGTGGTCGACTGGGCGCGCATGCGCCGCATCGCCGACAACATCGGCGCGTATTTCTGGGTTGACATGGCGCACGTCGCCGGGTTGGTCGCGGCCGGCGTTTATCCCAGCCCGTTGCCGCACGCCCACGTGGTCACCAGCACTACGCACAAGACCCTGCGCGGGCCGCGCGGCGGCATTATATTGGCCAAGGGCCAGTCCGAGGAGTTTTACAAAAAGCTCAATTCGGCGGTGTTTCCCGGTATTCAGGGTGGCCCGTTGATGCACGTCATCGCCGCCAAAGCGGTGTCGTTCAAGGAAGCGCTGGCCCCCGAGTTCAAGGATTATCAAGTGCAGGTGGTCGCCAACGCCCGCGCCATGGCAAAAGTGTTTTTAGAGCGCGGCAAGAATGGTGGATATGGGGTGGTGTCCGGTGGTACAGACGATCACCTGTTCCTGCTGGATCTGTCGGACACGGACGTCACCGGCAAGGCTGCCGAGGCGGCGCTGGGGCAGGCCCACATCACTGTCAACAAGAATGCCGTGCCCAACGATCCGCGTTCGGCCATGGTCACCTCTGGCCTGCGCATCGGCAGCCCTGCCTCGACTACGCGCGGCTTCGACGAGCGCGACATGGCCGATGTCGCCGGCTGGATCGCCGATATCCTCGACGCCATGAGCGCCGGTGAGGAAGTCGAGTCCGTGATCGCGAGGGTACGCAGTCAGGTTGAGGCGCTGTGCGCACGACATCCGGTGTATCGCGCAAGCAAGCGTGCCGCGTGAACGTAAGTAAACCAGCCGACGCGGTGTTTTTTCCTTGCCGGTTCCCGGCTTAACCCATGCAATGTCCGTTCTGCAAGGCCTCCGATACCCGCGTGGTGGATTCGAGGCTGTACGAGGACGGCACCCAGGTGCGGCGCCGCCGCGAGTGTGAGCGCTGCAACAACCGCTTTACCACGTTTGAACGCGCGCAGCTGGCGATGCCCTACGTTCTCAAGAATGCCGGTGCGCCCGAGCCATTCAATGAAGACAAGCTGCGCAGCGGCGTCGAGCGTGCGTTGTACAAGCGGTCGGTGACGCCGGAACAAATTGATCACACCATCGAACACATCCTCGCCCGCATCCGCGCTTACGGTGAGCGTCAAATCGCCTCGCGTCTGGTCGGCGAGTGGGCGATGGAAGAACTGCGTGAACTGGATCAGGTGGCGTTCGTGCGTTTTGCCTCGATTTACCGCAGCTTCGAGGACGTCAACGCCTTCCGTGAAGAGATCGAACGGCTGGAGCGACTGCCCAGCGCCGAGACACGCCGAAACCAGTTGCCATTGATCGAGTTGCTGCCGGACCAGACCACGGCCGGCAAACGGTGACGGCCGCGGAGGACGCGACGCGCTGGATGCAGCGCGCGCTGGCGCTGGCCGCCAACGGCTGCGCCAGCACTCAACCCAACCCCCGTGTCGGTTGCGTGATCGTGCGCAAAGGCGTTGTCGTCGGTGAAGGCTGGCACCAGGTAGCGGGTGGCCCGCACGCTGAAGTCGTGGCGCTGCAGGCGGCAGGCACGCGTGCCCGCGATGCCGATGTCTACGTGAGCCTGGAACCGTGCAGTCATCACGGCCGTACACCGCCCTGTGTGGCGGCGCTGATCGGCGCCGGGGTCAAGCGGGTCTACGCGGCAATGTCCGACCCCAATCCTCAGGTCGCGGGCAACGGTATCCTGGCTTTGCGCAATGCCGGCATCGGGGTCGAAGTCGGCCTGTGCGAGGAACAGGCGCGAGAACTCAATCGCGGCTTCATCTCACGTATGACCCGCGGTCGGCCGTGGCTGACGTTGAAGCTGGCCGCCAGCCTCGATGGGCGCACGGCGATGGCCAGCGGCGAATCGCAATGGATCACCGGCGCAGCAGCGCGCGCGGACGTGCATCGTCTGCGCGCCGAGGCCGGCGCGGTGTTGACCAGCAGCGCCACCGTGTTGGCCGACGACCCGCGGCTGACGGCGCGGCTGCAGGGCGACTGGCGCCAGCCTGATCGCATCGTGCTCGACGGCAGCGGCCGGGTCCCGGCAACCGCGGCGGTGTGGGCGGACGGCGCGCGCCGACTGGCGCTGATGGGCGCGGCGGCACCGGCGAATTTGCGCACTGCACTGGCCGCGCGTGGCGTCGAGATGCCGGCATTGGAAACGCGCGCCGACGGCGCCATCGAGTTGAGTTCGGCCCTACAGGTTCTGGGAGCGGCGAAAGTCAATCAATTGCTGGTGGAATGTGGCCCGCAACTGGCCGGCGCGTTGTTGACGGAAAAATGGGTCGACGAACTACTGCTCTATCTTGCGCCCTGCCTGTTGGGCGAGAATGCACGTCCGCTGGCGCAGCTGCCGGGGCTGGATTCACTGGCGCAGGCCCCGCGTTTCGAAGTGGTTTCGGTGCAGTCGGTTGGCGAGGATCTGCGGCTGCAATTACGTCCGAAATACTGAAATTCAAGTAGGAAAACCCAGAATATGTTCACCGGCATCATCGAGGCGCAAGGCCTGCTGCAGCGGGTTGAGCGCGTGGGCGGCGATCGTCGTTTCACGGTTGTCACCGCTGGCGATTATCTCAATGGCCTGCGCCTGGGCGATAGTGTTGCCGTCAGCGGGATTTGCCTGACTGCGGTGGCACTGCCCGCACGTGGCTTCGTCGCCGATGTTTCCGCCGAGACCCTGGCGGCCACAACTGCGGCGGGCTGGCAACAGGGCATCGCAGTCAACCTGGAACGCGCGGCGACGCCGGACCAGCCGTTGCCGCCGTTGAGAAGCGCCAAATTCTTCTTGTCGACGCCCCAGTA
>CAJDWY010000070.1_pt1 | contig 9260 bp, 9 predicted proteins | sample 7391751 | NCBI WGS metagenome assembly CAJDWY01 (sample SAMEA7055745, study PRJEB34461) | soil metagenome | biome: terrestrial ecosystem; feature: Peninsula; material: soil | place: Antarctica | collected 2016
GATCACGGCGGCCCAGCGCTCGATGCCCAGCGCGTCGGCCAGCAGCGCCTGTGAACGCACCCAGTCGCGCACCGTGACCATCGGAAAATCCGGACCCCAGGGTTCACCGGTTTCCGGGTTGACGGTGTTGGGACCGGTGGAGCCGCCGCAGCCGCCGAGGTTGTTGAGGCTGACGACGTGGAAGCGGTCGGTGTCGATCGGTTTGCCGGGGCCGATGTAGCGGTCCCACCAGCCGGGCTTGCGATCGTCGACACGATGGTAGCCGGCGGCGTGGTGGTCGCCCGACAGTGCGTGGCAGATCAAGATCGCGTTGCTGCGAGCGGCGTTGAGCGCGCCGTAGGTTTCGATCATCAGCTCGAAACGCGGCAGGCTGCGGCCGCAATCGAGCTGCAGTTTCCGGTCGATGGTCAGTTTGCGCGGCGTGACCAGGCCGATGGAGTCGGCCGGAAGCGACGGCATCGTGCTGCTCATGTTGGCGCGGTCAATGGAAGTAGGGGCTCAGCGGCAGCAGCCGGTCGAGCACTTGCAGAGCGATCATCACCGGAATCGGCGACAGATCGAGTCCGGCGATCGACGGCAGGATGCGACGCACCGGGCGCAGCAGGGGTTCGTTCAGACTCCACAGCACATTGGCCGCCGGGTTACTGACACCGGGGCCGACCCAGGACAGCAGCGCCTGTGCGAACAGGCTCAAGGTGTAGAGATTGAGTGTCAGGCTGACCAGCTTCAACAGCGCCTGCAGCAGTACCGGCAGAATGGCGATATCGAGATTCCACAGCGACGCCATCACTTCGATGTAGATCAGCGCCAGCGCGTAGAGCAACAGTGTGCCCGCCAGATCCAGCGTGCGGTAACGTGGGATCAGGTGTTGCAGCGGACGCGTCAGCGGCTGGGTGACGCGCCACACCAGTTGTGAGATCGGGTTGTAGAAATCGGCGCGTACCAGCTGCAACAGGACTCGCAGCAACAGGATGCCGAGGCCGATCTGTAGCACGGTGTTAACCAGGAAGATCACGCCGTTGTTGATGTTTGCAACCATGGGTTTGTTGGATCCGGGGACGAGGCGTCAACGCCGTGTTTGAGCGTGATTTTGGCGGGCCGGGCCGGAGGCTGTGGCTCCGAGTTCCAATGAGCGTCGAGCAGCGGCACTCAGGGCGTTGTGAATGATGGCGCGCAAACCGGCGTTTTCAAGGCTTGCGAGCGCGGCTTCAGTGGTCCCGCCTTTGGAGGTGACGCGCGCACGCAGCGTGGCCACATCGGCCGCATCCGCTTCCAGTAGGCGGCCGCTGCCAATCAGGGTCTGACGCGCCAGCGTGGTGGCAGTGTCGCGCGTCAGTCCCAACGCTTCGCCGGCGGTGGCCATGGCTTCGGTCAGCAACAAGAAATAGGCGGGGCCCGAGCCCGACAACGCGGTGACGGCATCGAGCAGGTCTTCGCGTTTGAGCAGCACGGTGTTATCCAACCGTGCCGACAACTTCGGTGCGGCTTGCAGCGGTGACACCACCGCCACGTCGTAGACCTGCGCCGGGGTGTTCGGCATGCTGCGAACCAGCGCCAGATCGGCGCCGAGCCAGTCGCGCAGGCTGTCAAGCCGGATGCCGGCGGCAATCGACAGCACCAAGCTACCGGCCGAAAATCGCAGCCCGTCGACGGCGGCAGCCATCTGCTGCGGTTTGACCGCCAGCACCGTCGCCGCGGCACCGTCGATCGCCGTGGCGGCATCCGCCCGGGCGTTCACGCCGAGTTCGCGCGTTAGCCAGTCGCGCCGGTCGGCATCGCGCTCGGCGACGTTGATCTGTGACGCTGGCCAGCCGTGCGCCCGCAGCCCGCCGATCAGGGCAGCCGCCATGTTACCGCCGCCAATGAAAGCGACTGGAGGATATTCGTAGCCCGCGCCGGGAGTGCTCATCGAGCCGCCGATCTCAAAGTTCGATAAAGTGCCGGCCACATGATACGGGACAGCATCGATCACCGGGGCGGGAACGCCGATTCGCGCGCTCAACAACGACGCGCGCGGCTGCTCGCTGATTACCGCGCGCGCATCGATGCAGCGCAGGTCTACGACGTGGCGGTGGTGTCACCGCTGCAAGCCGCACCGAAGTTGTCGGCACGGTTGGATAACACCGTGCTGCTCAAACGCGAAGACCTGCTGGCGGCGCAGCGGCTGGGCATCCCGGCCTGGATTGTGATGCCGCGCACCACGCCGCCGATCAAGGTCGAGGCGGTGCGCGCCTACGGTGCGCACACCGTGCTGTATGGCGACGCCTACGACGACGCCGCGGCGCACGCGCTGGAGCTAGCCGAGCAAAAAAATCTGACATCGGTGCCGCCTTACGACGACCCCGATGTCATCGCCGGGCAAGGCACAGTCGGCAAGGAGATCGTCGAACAGATCGACGCCGGTCCGCTGGACGCGGTGTTCGTCTGCACCGGCGGTGGCGGCTTGCTGGCCGGTGTCTCGGCCTATATCAAGAGCGCGCGGCCGGGCACGCAGGTGATCAGCGTCGAGCCGGAGGATTCAAACTGCATGGCGGCGGCGCTGGCCGCGGGTCGGCGCGTAAAACTGGCCGAGGTCGGCCTGTTCGCCGACGGCGTGGCGGTGCGCCAGGCCGGCAAGGAGCCGTTCAAACTGGCGCGCGAATTCGTCGACGAGGCGATTACCGTCAGCGTCGACGAGATCTGCGCGGCAGTGCGCGATCTGTACAACGAACACCGCGCCATCGCCGAACCGGCCGGCGCACTGGGCATCGCCGGCCTCAAGCGCTGGGTGGCGCGCACCGACGCGCACGGCAAGACGCTGGCGGCAATCGTGTCGGGCGCCAACGTCAATTTCGATCGCCTGCGTCACATTGCCGAACGCGCTGAACTCGGTGATGGCCGCGAGACGCTGCTGGCGGTGACGATTCCCGAGAAGCCCGGCAGTTTCCGCCGCTTTCTGCGCCAACTGGGGCGGCACGTGGTGACCGAATTCAACTACCGCTACGCCGGGCCGGCCGAGGCGCAGGTGTTTGCCGGTATCCATTTTGGCAGTGTCGAGGAGCGTGCGCAGGCGATTGATGCGCTGCGCACCGAAGGCTACTCGGTGACCGATCTGACGGGCGACGAGATGGCCAAGGTCCATGTGCGCTATATGGTCGGTGGCCGTGCGCCGGGCATCGGTGATGAGCGCCTGTTCCGTTTCGAGTTTCCCGAGCGACCTGGCGCACTGGTGGATTTTCTCCGCGCCGTCGGCAGCCGCTGGAACATCTCGCTGTTCCACTATCGCAACCACGGCGCGGCTTACGGGCGCGTGCTGGTGGGTCTGCAGGTGCCGAAAGCCGAACGCACCGAATGTCGGCGGGTGTTCGACGCGCTGGGTTACGTTTGGGCGGAAGAGACAGGGAATCCAGGATATACGTTGTTTTTGGGGGGGAGGGAGTAGTAAGTCGGGAGCAGTGAGCAGAGGTTATCTGCTCACTGCTCTCCGCTTTTTCGTTCCAACCCCAGGATGTAACGCCAGTGCGCCGGGCGCACCGGCATGATCGACAGTCGGTTGCCGCGCGCCAGCAGTGCCAGGCCTTCCAGTTTGGCGGCGTGCGTGCGGAGTTCGGCGAGACTGATGACGCGCGCGAGCTGGCGTTCGAATTTCACATCCACCAGTAGCCAGCGCGGTTGTTCCTGCGTGCTGGCAGCGTCGTAGTGGTTGCTTTCAGGATCGAACTGGGTGGGGTCGGGGTAGGCGGTCGAGGCGATGTTGGCCAGACCGACCACTCCCGGCGTTTCACAGTTGGAGTGATAAAACAGCACGCCGTCGCCGACCTGCATGCGGTCGCGCATGAAGTTGCGCGCCTGATAGTTGCGCACGCCGTCCCAGGGCTCGGTCTGCCGGGGACGGCGCTGCAGATCGTCGATCGAGAACGCTTCGGGCTCGGTTTTCATCAGCCAGTCATTCATCGGTGTTTTCCGTGATTGCAGACAGTGTGGAGGGGAGCATCAGGGGCGGCGGAACCGGCGCACGCCGTGTTCGGTGGCCACGGCATCGAGCACCTGGTCCCAAGGTTCGGATGGGATGGCGGCAGTTTCCTGTATGGAGTAGGCATAGCCGATGCGGAACGGACGATGATGCAGGCGGCAGGCGGCGAGGGCGCGGTCGTAATAGCCGCCGCCTTGACCGAGTCGATGGCCTGCAGGGTCGAAGCCCAGCAGCGGCAGTACGATCAGTTGCAACCGCTGGATATTGCACTGCGGCCGTAAGCTTGCCGGCCGACGGATGCCGAAGCGGCCGCGGCGCAGGCGAATCGCGGGATCGAGCCGTACGAAGCGCAGGCCTCGGGCCTGCAGAATGACCGGGACATACACGTGTAACCCGCGTTGGTGCAAGGCGCGCAGCAGTGGCGCAGTATCGAGTTCGCTGCCGTGGCTGAGATAGATGGCAATACGCCGTGCGCGCCGCAATGCGCGACAGTGCAGCAGGTGGCGGGCCGCAGCGTGGGCGGCGCGACGCCGCTCGGCCGGGCTGAGCGCCACGCGCTGGCGTCTCAGAACAACGCGCAGTTGTGATTTGCGCGTTGTCGTGAAATCAGGGGTGTCTCCCGCCTGTGCCGGCATCCGTCTTCGACCTTGAGACAGGGTCTCAAGTGGGCACCTCGCCACGTATTCGGGCTTTCCGCTGAACTGCGGACTTGCACGCCTTACGCGGGTTCGGTTCCCGGGTCATGGTAATTAGGCTCAAGGGGTTCTGAGACAAATATCGAACACTGCAGGAGACACCAAACTCACGATACCACGATCACAGGTTGTTAACAGGCCCTAATCTGAAGATGCCAGTGTACTGTCGATATCTAGCCCGAGTTGGCGGATGCGTTCCATGCTCTCGTCGTCCGCCGGCGCCACGCCGGCAGTCCCTTTCAGCGCCAGCAGTTCACGCGTCAGATTGAGCGCGACCATGACGGCGATGCGCTCGGCGCCCAACGCCTTGCCGCGGCGGCGCACCGCGTTCATGCGCTCGTTGAGAAAGTCCGCGGAGGTCACCAGTGCTTCGTGTCCCTCCCGCGGACAGGCCACGGTGTATTCGCGGCCCATGATGCGGACGGTCACGGTGAGCGGTTCTTCCTCGTGATCGACGCCGCTCATGACGTGCTGTCCTCGGTTGCGCTGGCCTCGATCATGCGCAGGCGTTCGACCACACTTTTTATGTGTTGTTTGAGCTCTGCGTTGAGTGCCAGCAAGCGGTCACGCTCCTGCAGGGCGCGTTTACGCTCTAGGCGCAGCTGATAAAAAGCGGCGATGAGCCTTTGCACCCGTTCTTCGAGTTGAGCGAGTTCGGCCTGAAGCATGCGGAGTCCACTGATGGATGGACTGCAGTATAGCTCAGCCGACGATCGATGCGGCACTTGAAAACGCCGCCGCTTGCCGGAGCGGGCGGCGGCGTTGCCGGTATCGAAATCAGTGCGTCAACAGCAGGAACAGTGCGCCGGGGCCGCGCACCACACGCAGCAGCAGTTGTGGTTGATTCTTGCCGGCCAGTTTCTGGAACTGCTCGATGGTGGAGACCGGCTGGCGGTTGACGCTGACGATGATGTCGCCGTTCTGCAACCCGGCCTGATCGGCGGGAGAGCCCGACTTGACGTCACCGACGGCAATGCCGTGGTTGGGGCCGGAAGTGGATGGACGAGCCTGCAGCGGCGAGTAGCTGGCACCCTGCAGATCGGAGAACAGATTGTCGTTGCTGGCACTGAGGCTTTGCATCGTGCCTACCGTGACGTCGACGTGCAGGGTCTTGTCGCCACGCAGGACGGTGAGGTCGACCTTGTGGCCGATCTCGAGCAGGCCGACTGCATTACGCAATTCGAGTGCATCGGTCACTTTTTTGCCGTTGGCAGCGACGATCACGTCCTCGTTCTTGAGACCGGCTTTCTGGGCTGGTGAATCCGACATCACGCGCGAAACGACGACGCCGCGATCGGTGTTCACGCCCAGCGCCTTGGCCAGCTCCGGCGTCAGGTTCTGGATCATCACACCGATATGACCGTGCACGACCTTGCCGTGGGCGATCAGCTGATCCATAATCGTGCGCGCGAGGTCGGACGGAATGGCGAAGCCGATGCCGATGTTGCCGCCCGAGCGCGACAAGATTTCACTGTTGACGCCGACCATCTGGCCCTTGAGGTTAACCAGCGCACCGCCGGAGTTGCCGGGGTTGATCGAGGCGTCAGTCTGGATAAAGTCCTGGTAGCCGCTCATGCTGGTGGTACGACTCAACGCGCTGACGATGCCAGAGGTGACGGTCTGGCCCAGACCGAAGGGGTCACCAACGGCGACGACGAAATCACCCACCTGGAGCTTGCTGGAATCCGCCATCGGCAAGGCTGTCAGGTTCTTGGCCTTGATCTGCAGCACGGCGATATCGGTTTCGGGATCGCGGCCGATCAGCTTGGCCTTGAAATCGCGGCCGTCCTGCAGTGTTACCTTGATGCTGGTGGCGTTGACTACGACATGGTTGTTGGTCAGCACGTAGCCTTTGTCGGCGTTGACGATCACGCCGGAGCCGATAGCCTGGAATTCCTGCTGCTGCTGCTGTGGTTGCCCGGGTTGATTGAAGAAGCGGCGAAAGAATGGGTCCTGCAGCAGCGGATTCTGGACCGCCACTTCGCCGCTGACGGAGATGTTGACCACGGCCGGCAGCACGGGCTTGAGCATCGGCGCCAGAGAAGGTGCCTGTCCCGAACTCGAACTTTGCAGCAGGGCTGAGGGAATGTCGGCGCGCGCCGGGGAGGGGCCGGTGGTGCTGAGTGTGACGATGGCCGCGGTGACGCCAAAAGCGACGGTGGCACTGGCCATCAGCGCCTTGAAGAATTTGCTGCGAAGCATAGGGTTGATCCTCGGTCTAATTTTTGTATGAAAACTGGAGTGCCGCTATGACCGCACGGGTCTCGGCAAGTTTCGTGGCCGCAGATGGAAAGTAGGCTACGACGGGTTCAAAAGTGATCAAGCTGCCCTGGAAACCGATTTGCGATTCAATAACGTGCTTGCACAAAGTTTCATTGTCGTAGTGGCTGTCGTGAGCGCATCAATAAGGCAGACCGCCGGGCAGTTTCGGCAACGCGCCCCGCGTCGCAAGCTGCGTCAGTTGTCCAAGCAGACGCTCGCGCAGGCCGCGATGCACCTTGTAACGAATTTCGTAGACCTCGCGGTCACGCGCACGCTCCAGCAGATAGTCGTCGCTGGTCTTGAGTTGATCGACCAGTTTCATCGCCTGTGCGCGGGTGCCGTACCAATGTTCGCCCGTCGCCACCTGAGCGATGGCGACCTGCGGCCGGTTGTCGGAGACGAAAGACTTGAACAAGGAGTGGGTGTCTTCCAGCTCTTCCATAAACTTGTGACGCGCCGCTTCACTGTTTTCGCCGAACAGGGTCAGCGTACGTTTGAACTCGCCGGCAGTGTGCAGTTCGACGTCGATGTCGTTTTTCTTCAGCCAGCGGTGAAAATTGGGCAGTTGGGCGACCACGCCGATCGAGCCGATCACCGCGAACGGTGCGGCGATGATCTGGTCGGCGACGCAGGCCATCATGTAGCCGCCGCTGGCCGCGACTTTGTCGACGGCAACGGTCAGTTTGAGACTGTGCTCGCGCAGACGGCGCAACTCGGAGGCCGCCAACCCATAGCTATGCACTAGGCCGCCTGCGCTCTCCAGCCGCAGCAGGACTTCATCCTGCGGCTGTGCAACCTGCAGGATGGCAGTAATTTCCTCGCGCAGTGCTACGGTTTGAGTGGCCTCGATATCGCCCTCGAAATCGAGCACGAACAGGCGCGGTTGTGGCGGCTCGTCGCGGCGACCCTTGCGCCGGGCCTTGTTCTCGTTGCGGCGCTGCTTGATATGGCGCTTCAACGCATCGTCGTCGAGCATTTCGGACAGCAGTGTGTCGGCCAGATCGCGCAGGTGCTGGTTGAGGTGGCGGACTTCGAGGTGTTCGCGCCCACGCAATTCGCGCCCGCTGCGCAAGCCACGCACGACTAGCACGATCGCTGCAACGAACGCGCAGACCAGCGTCAGGGTTTCGACCAAAAACAGGCCGTAATCGATCAAAAATCTTTGCACGTTCAAGGAGTCTCGGATGGGAACCGAACAATGGCAGCACCGTTGTAATCAGACGACGCGTCATTCGGTCCCGGTTGCCAGACTAGCTTTATGGGGTCTTTAACGTGTGCGTTCAAGCCCGTTTATACAACCGGCTGGTATTTGAAGAATTCAGTTTGGAGTCGGCTATTGGCCTTGGGTCATTAACGGTAGCGGCCGATTTGTTGCCATTTTTTTCTAAGCTCTACCCTCTTGAACAGAATTTCGATTTGACTTTAAGACAGTGGAATCCTAGCTTATGCATGAATACGCGTCGTAACATGGTACGTGCTGGGCTGCGTCTCTGGATATCAATCGCATCTCGAACGTTAATCTGAGCCATAAGGAGTTTCTTCTGACATGAAAAATAAATCGTTACCTCTCATTTATAAAACGATATTGGGTGCGGCGTTGATCGCTACGCCGGTGATCGTTTTTGCCGGCACGGGTCCGTATGTCGGCCTCGAAGGCGGCGCCAACTGGGAACGCCCGCAAAACGTCCTTAACGGCGGCGCCGTCATCCGTACGCTGCACTACAAAACCGGCTGGGCGGCTGGTGTGGTCGGTGGCTATGCCTTCGACAACGGCTTTCGACCCGAGCTGGAACTCGATTTCCGCCGCAATCAGCTAGGCCGTACCGTTCCCGTTGGCGCAGTTGGCGGTTTCGAGAACGCCCAGACCGCGATGGCGAATCTGTGGTACGACTACAAAGCACCGAGTGGTCTGTTTCATTGGGTCCACCCCTACATCGGTGGTGGCGTCGGCGTCGTGCGTTTCGCCTACAGAGGTTTGGTTACAGGCGTCGCGGTGCCCAACGCCTATAACACCAGGTTCGGCTTTCAAGGCGGTGCCGGCGTCGGCGTCGACCTCACGCCGCATGTCACAATGTCCGCGGATTATCGCTACATTCAGAGCGCCCACGAAACTACCGCCATCGGTTCCACCAGGTATCGTGCCAACACCGCGATGTTAGGCGTGCGTTATTCCTTTGGCCACGAACCGATGGAACCGGTGAAAGCAGCGCCGCCGCCGCCGCCGCCGCCGCCTGCGCCGATGGCTGAAGAAACACCGCCGCCAGCGACGACCGAGTCGGCCAACCGCAAGTTCGAGGACGTGCACTTTGCTTTTGACAAATCCAACCTGTCCGACGGCGCCAAGGCCGGCC
>CAJDWY010000039.1_pt1 | contig 9227 bp, 9 predicted proteins | sample 7391751 | NCBI WGS metagenome assembly CAJDWY01 (sample SAMEA7055745, study PRJEB34461) | soil metagenome | biome: terrestrial ecosystem; feature: Peninsula; material: soil | place: Antarctica | collected 2016
GGCCGTGGTCGGGTCAACCCGGAGGACGCGCTGGCTTCGGTACAGCGGCAGATGCGGGTAGCCCAATCGCGCGAAATCGAGAAGCTGGAAGGCGGATTGGCACTGCTGGCGACGATTGGTTCCACCAGCCCCTATGTCGGCCTGTTCGGCACGGTGTGGGGCATCATGAACGCCTTCGTCGCCATCGGTAACGTCAAGCAGGCGTCGCTGGCGATGGTGGCTCCCGGCATTGCAGAGGCGTTGATTGCCACTGCGATGGGCCTGTTTGCGGCGATTCCTGCGGTAATCGCCTACAACTTCTTCACCGCCAGCGTTGATCGCCTGGAGGGTCGTTACAACAACTTCTCCGACGAGATGGCCGGCATTATCGAACGCGGCTTGCGTGGGTTGGGTGGGGAGCGTGCCTGATGGCTGCTGTACAAACCCGACGCAAAGGCCGGCGGCAGTTGGCCGCCGAGATCAACGTCGTGCCTTACATCGATGTGATGCTGGTGCTGCTGGTGATCTTCATGGTGACTGCGCCGTTACTGACGCAGGGTGTCAACGTCGAATTGCCGAAGGCCGCAGCGCAGCCGATCCCCATCAGCGAGGAGCCGGTCACGCTCTACGTGGATGCCAACGGCCGTTATTTTCTCGATATCGGACCCCATCAAAAACAGCCATTGAGCGACGATGAGGTCACCGGCCGCGTCGCCGCAGTGCTGCACAATAAACCCGACACCATGATCCTGCTCAAGGCCGACCAGACCGTGCCTTATGCGCGCGTCGCCAACGGCATGACGTTGCTGCAGGCGGCCGGGGCCAGCAAGATCGGCTTCGTCACCGACGCGCCCACACCCACGAAAGCGGGCCACAGAAAGCACGGATGAATCTGCGTCTGCGTCACTATTTGATGGCGCTGCTGCTGCACGCCATCCTCTTCGCCTTCATCTTCGTGGGGGTGCAGTGCAGTCATACGGCACAACCACCGATGGCGATTCAGGGCGTGATCGTCAATCCATCGCAGATCAAGCAGCAGCAGGCTAGCGCTGAGAAGCAAACAACGGAAGAGAAGGACAAGGCGGTCGGAGAAGCCAGACGCCAGTCGGAGATCGTCGCCCAAACCGAATTGCGGGAAAAACAGCAGGTGAAGTTGAAACAGCAGCAGCAGGCCCAGCTCAAAATGCAGCAGGAGGCCAGGCAGGCAGCGGAACAGGTGAAACAGCAGGCCCAAAAACTGGTGCAGCAGAAGGCAGCACTGCAGAAACGAGTCGAGGCACAGCAGAAGGCCGATGCCGAACGGCAGGCTCAACTCAAGGCGCAGCAGAAGGCAGCATTGCAGAAACGGGTCGAGGCACAGCAGAAGGTCAAGGCCGAACGACAGGCTCAACTCAAGGCGCAACAACAGGCTGCGGAGAAGAAAGCGCAGCAAAAAGCGGCAGAAGAAGCCAAACAGAAAGCCGCAGTGGCCGCCAAGAAGAAAGCAGAGCAGGAGGCCAAAGCCAAGGCGACCATGGCGAAAGAACAAGAGGCTGAAAAGCAGGCGGAGCTTAAAAAACAGCGTGCGGCCGAACTACAGCAACAACTCGGCACTGAAGCGCAGGCAATCAAGCAGACTTCGCAGAACGCCTGGATCGCCGCGATCAGGAGCAAACTCGCCAGCAATTGGTTGAGACCTCAGGGCGTCTCTGACACCATCATCTGTACGGTTCGTGTCGAGCTGGCTGGCAACGGCCATGTGTTGTCGGTGCAAGTCATCGAAAGCAGCGGGAACTCCTTGTTCGATGATTCTGTCAGGAGAGCGGTGCTAAAGTCTGACCCGCTGCCTTTGCCCGTTGATCCGACAGCATTCCAATCAGGACTGAAGTTGCACTTCACTCCCCAAGACCTTCAAAACGCAGGCTGAATTCATGCGAATATTCATTTTGTTGCTAGGTATCCTCGGATGGGGTTGCGCTCACGCCGATCTCGACATCACCGTCACCGGCGGACAGGCGGCCGCCCAACCGATTGCCGTGGTGCCTTTCCAGACTTCGCCCGGCGCTAATTTCGATATCGCCCAGGTCGTGCAGGACGATCTCGCGCGTAGCGGTTTGTTCAATCCGCTGAAACGCACCGACATGCTGGAAAAACCCACCGATCCGAGCCAGGTGAATTATCGGGACTGGCGCGTACTCGGCATGAATAACGTCGTCATCGGCCAGGAGCAGCCGGCGGGTAATGGCGTTGCGGTCCGTTTCCATCTGCTGGACGTGTTCCGCCAGCAGCAATTGCTCGGTTATCAAATGCCGCCAAGTCCACCAGATCAACTGCGCTATGTCGCTCACCGCATCGCTGATATGATTTATCAGAAACTCACCGGCACTCCGGGCTATTTCGATACTCAGATCGCTTATATCTCCGGTCATGGATTAGGTGACGCGCGAACCTTCAAGCTGATCGTGTGTGATTCAGATGGCAAATACTCACGGGTCATTGCCTCGTCGAAAGAACCCTTGATGGCGCCGGTTTGGTCGCCGGACCGCAAGCAGCTTGCGTTTGTCGGCTATCAGCACGGGCGTTCCGCGATCTATATCGATACGCTGGCGACGGGGCATCTGCGAAAATTCAGCGATGAACCTGGAATCAACGGTGCGCCCGCGTGGTCACCTGATGGGAAGCTCCTCGCGGTGACCCTGTCTTACGGGTACAATCCCGACATCTACATCATGAATGTAGCTACCGGTCATAAGCGGCGATTGACACATAGTCCTGCTATCGATACTGAGTCCGCTTGGTCACCGGATGGGAAGGCCATCGCGTTCACTTCGGATCGCGGAGGGACGCCGCAGATCTACGAAATGCCGGTGAATGGCAGCAGCTCGCCCAAGCGCTTGACGTTCCATGGCAAACAAAATCTGCGTGCCCAGTTTTCACCAAATGGCAAATCGTTGGCATTGGTCAATTACGACGGCAGCGAGTATCGGATCGGTCTGCTGAATCTGCAGACCGACAATCTGCGTGTCCTCACCGAAGGCCCGTTGGATGAGAGCCCTTCTTTCGCGCCGAACGGGGCCGTTATAATCTACTCCAAGCGCACTTCGCGTGGCACTGAGTTGGCGACGGTCTCGGTCAATGGTCAGGTCAATCAAACTATTAAGGCGTCGGGCGACGTTCAGGAACCGGCGTGGTCCCCTTACATTCAGTAATAACACAGATGCAGTACCGCGGTACACACAGTCCAAGGAGCAGTTCCATGTTGAGAAAATCAAATCGGGTGTTTTTTTTGGTGATGGTCGTTGCTGCTTTATCGCTTACCGGATGTGCGGACAGCGGCAGCAAACAGGACGCGTCGGCGATGCCGACCAGCGCTGGAAATGGCATCAACACTTCCGGCGACGCCAATGGTGCGACGGGTAACGGCCACGCGCTGGGTTCTGGAAGTGCATCAGACCTGAGCCAACACAGCGTTTACTTTGACACCAATAAAAGTACGATCAAGTCGCAGTATCAAAGTGTGATCAACAACTGGTCGAGGTATCTGCTGGCCAACCCGACCTCCAAGGTGCAGCTGCAGGGCAATACCGACGAGCGTGGTACGCGTTCATATAACGTGGCGCTGGGTGAGAACCGCGCGGATGCCGTGGCGCAGGCGATGAAGACGGAAGGCGTCAGCGGCTCACAGATCAGCGTCATCAGCTACGGGAAAGAGCGCCCCGTTTGCACCGAGCATGACGAGTCCTGCTTGCAGCAGAACCGCCGCGCCGACATCGTTCAGCAGTAACTTTCAGAGTAGCCCATGCGGTCCACTATCCGTCAACTCGTTCTTGTCGCCGGCAGCCTTTGGCTGGTCGGTTGTGCCACCCAACAGCCTTACGACGGTCAGGATGCGTTGAGTCCGCAGGAGCGGCGCATGCAGTCGGTCGAAGACAAGCTGGCGGTGGTTAACCGTCGCATGGATGCGATCGACAACAACGTGCAGAACTCGGATGTTTCCAGTCAGGTGCGTGAACTGCGTGGGCAGATTCAAGAGTTGCAGCATCAGCAGCAGAAATCCAAGCTTACGCAGCAAAACTTCGGGCAGCGTTTGCAACGGCTGGAATCCGGCGGTGTCATGCCGCCGGGTTCCAGCAGCGGCGCATCGAATACCGGCGTGCCGGCACCGGCCTCTGCCGCGATAAATGACCAGACAACAAATGCTCCACCGGGGTCCGCTGGAAGTTCGGCACCGATACCGGCTGCAGTGGTGCCGACAGGCAACAATGCATTGGCCGGCAACACCAACAACGCGGATGAACAGGTCGCCTACATCCGCAGCTTCAATTTTCTGCAGGCCGGCAAGATGGACCCTGCCATTGCCGGGTTCAAGGGCATGTTGAACCAATATCCACAGGGTAATTACGCCGATAATGCCTGGTATTGGCTGGGATCCGCCTATTACGTACAGGGCGACTCCAGCGATGCGCTGGCCAGTTTCAAATCCTTGTTGAGCCGGTTCCCGAACAGCCCGAAAGTGCCGGACGCATTGTTGAAAACCGGCATCATCTATCAGGATGCGCACAAACCCGACCAGGCGCGTACGGCGTTTCAGCGAGTGATCGGCACTTATCCGAACTCCAGCGCTGCAACGCTGGCCAAGCAGCGCATGGCAAAACATTCTGGCTGAGCGTGCGGCGGTAATGGCCGACGCCTCCGGCAGCGTGACAGACCGTGTGATGCGTTTGCGTATCACCGAAATCTTCTTGTCGCTGCAGGGGGAATCATCTTATGTCGGCTGGCCGACCGTGTTCGTACGGCTCACCGGCTGCCCGCTGCGATGCCATTATTGCGACACCGCCTATGCATTTCACGGCGGTCGCACGATGAGTCTCGAACAGCTTGTTGAGACCGTGACCGCATTCAAAGTGCGCCATGTCTGTGTCACCGGCGGCGAGCCGTTGGCGCAGAAACCCTGTGCAAATCTGCTGCAGCAACTGTGTGAGCGAGGTTATGTCGTCTCGCTGGAAACCAGCGGCGCGCTCGATATCGGGGGGATCGATCCGCGGGTATCGCGCGTGTTGGACATCAAAACCCCCGGCTCGGGAGAATCGGATCGCAATCGCTGGGACAACATCGAGTTGCTGACGTCACACGATCAGGTCAAGTTCGTGCTCTGTGACCGTGCCGACTACGATTGGGCGCGCCGGATAGTGGATGAGTATCGTCTGTCGCAGCGCTGCGAGGTGTTGTTTTCGCCGGTCTACCAGCAGCTGGTGCCGCGTGAGCTGGCCGACTGGATCCTCGAAGACCGCCTGCCAGTACGCATGCAGTTACAGTTGCACAAATTGCTCTGGGGCGAACAGGCCGGACATTGATGATGACGGAGGCGCGCAAACCAGTAGTGTTGCTGTTGTCCGGCGGACTGGATTCGGCAACGGTGCTGGCGATGGTGCGGGCGGCCCACTGTGACGTCCACGCACTTTCCGTCGCCTATGGTCAACGTCATCAAGCGGAGCTGAACGCGGCTCGGCGCGTGGCGCAAAGCCTGGGCGTGGCCAGCCACCGACTCATGCAGATCAACCTCGATGCCATCGGCGGTTCGGCGTTGACCGATGCCAACATCGCGGTGCCGGAGGCTCAAATGTCATCGGCCACGGCCGACTCCATTCCCGTAACTTACGTGCCCGCCCGCAACACGTTGTTTCTGTCCCTGGCGTTGGGCTTGGCCGAGGTCGTAGGGGCACGCGACCTGTATATCGGCGTCAATGCCGTCGATTATTCAGGGTATCCTGACTGTCGGCCGGCATTTATCGAGGCTTTTGAACGGCTGGCGAATCTAGCGACGCGCGCCGGTGTCGAAGGAGCCGAGTTCAAAGTGCATGCGCCGCTGATCGACATGAGCAAAGCCGAGATCATCCGTGACGGCAATAAGCTCGGGGTGGATTACGCGATGACAGTATCCTGCTATCAAGCGGACGACGATGGCCGCGCCTGTGGCCGCTGCGACGCCTGCCATCTGCGTCGCCAGGGGTTCGCTGCGTCCGGTCTGGCCGATCCGACGCGCTACGCCTGACCGCTGACGTCGCCGGCGAAAGTTCCGGCCGGGTGCCGCCGTCGCTGGTCCCGCAATGCGATCGCGAACAGCACCGCGAACGCGAAAACGATGGCGAAGGCCTGCAGCGCTGGCGAAAGGCCCTGGGTGTCATCACGCACCAAGCCCAAAACCAGCAGACTGAGCACCACATGCGCACTGAAGACCGGCAACGACGCCCGCCCCAACAACTGCAGCGGCTGTGTCGGCAAACGCCGTGTCAAACGATTGCCGTAGCGGATACAGACCACGGTCAGGGCGATAAGATCGATCATGCGCAACGGCCCCAAATTCCATTTGCTGAAGCCGTAACGCCACCACAGCGACGCGTGCTGTGGGTAGACAACCACGACATAACGCAGGACGAGAAAGCTTACTGCCAGTATCACCGCAGTGTTAACCGCCGCCCGTGGCATCTGATCGATGCTCTGCGGACTGCGCACGTGCTGTTGGCCTAACCACAGGCCACCGATCCAAAGCAGTTGCCATGCGTAGAAATTGAAAGCGCCGAGATGGCGCAGCGGCGGCAGCGGCCACGGACTGATGGCGTTGAAGACATCGTGCAGCAAGACCCGGATGCCGAACTGCGCTCCCAGCCAGATCAGCAGACTGACGCTGAATATACCTAGCCAGCCTCGGCGGGCGCCATGGATCAGCAGATAAGGCGTGATGAGCATGAACAGCACATACATCGGCAGGATATCGAAAAAAGCCGGCCGATAGATCAAGAAGACCGCATCGACGACTGCCAAAACCGGCTGCGCGAGATAGAAATCGAGCAGGTTGGCCAGCATTGGCCGCTGCGCGTAGACGGCAATGGCGGCGGCGACGGTGAAGGCAAAAGCCAGGATTCCAAGATGGTAGCCGTAGATCTTGAAGGCACGGCGCCACAACGGTGCCCGCAGGCTGGCCAGACCGTCCCCGGTCTTGCGGGCATAGATACGACCCACCAAGTAGGCTGAGAGGAAAACGAACCCTTCCGCGTTGGAAACAAAGCCGAACGGTTGGCTGGACCAGCGCGAGGCCGCGGTCGGTAGATGTGTCAACGTCATTGACACCAGCATCCAGCCACGTAGCGCATCCAGACCCAAATTTCGTTTCATCAAATGAATCTTTCAAACACTGAGGGTGAAGAGCGTTTCGCTCTGGATAAAACTTTGCAAGCTGGAATCGTCCGCTAGACTTGCGGCCTCGCGGGGGCCGTTAGCTCAATTGGTAGAGCATCGGATTTTTAGTTTTTGGCATGACCAGACTCCGTTATTAACTATCTGAGTTCCAATGATTTGGAATGATTGATTTGACCTAAAAAGGCTGATCGGAGTCACAAAATCGAGGCCGCAAAATGGACTGCGAGGTGTTCGATGGATAGACACTCTACATCCTTGGCCTGGTCTTCACCTTCCGCTGCAGCTGCGCAGAGCTGGCCACGGATAATCGGACAGTGCCGTAAGTGAGATCTCTGCTTTAATCACGGGCGCCGTAAGGTGCCCCAGGAGCAGAAGACGATGAGACGACCCCGCAGGAATCACACAGCGGCATTCAAGGCCAAGGTGGCAGTAGCGGCTTTGTGTGGCGACAAGACACTGATCCAGTTGGCCCAGCAGTTTGATGTTCACGCCAATCAGATCACGCAGTGGAAGGCGCAACGGCTTGACCGTGCCAAAGACTCGTTTGAGACGGCGGCGGAGTGCTCCGAGAAGGCCGGGCCCAGCGTCAAGGACATGCAGGCCAAGACCGGACAGTTGGCGCCGGAGAACGATCCCCGATCAAGTCGAGGACAAGCTTTTTGGCCGTCGCGCTCGGTCGTATCCACGATGGCGGGAAATTCTGCAACGGTTTAAAAAATAGCGTTATTCCCGGATCCGCCGGTTCGCTGATGGCGAAACCGGCAACCACCATTCGCCGTGGTTGACGCGCCCCGGATCGTCGCCGATGACCCCGTTCCGGGGCGCCACCTGCCGCCGCGAATCGTGCAGCTCTGGGAGCGGCAGTGTCCGTCCTTCAGAAAAATCGAGATGGGCGACGCCACGACGATTTACCGCCAGGGCGACGGCTGCTCACAAGTGTGTTATCTCGCTTCCGGCCATGTGAAACTGAGGGCGATCGCCAAGGATGGCCGCGGATTTATCCGTTCGATCCTGCGTGACGGTGATTTCCTCGGGGCAATATCAGGACAGACGGGACAGCGCATGCTGGACTCGGCCATCAGCAAGGGGCCGATTCGGCTGTATCGTTGCAAGGTCGGCGAGTTTGCCGCGCTGATGGAAACCCAACCCGAGATCGCGCGCCACCTGCTCGCCACATTGAACCGCCGACTGGCGTCGGCCCAACGCCAGACCGAGATGATCCTCTACCGCCCGACGGCCATGCGGGTGGCATTGCTGCTGCGTGAGTTCGTCGGGGAGCACGGCGGTCGCTGTCATCACGGCCACGAAATCGACTTTCGCCTGACCCAGCAGGAACTTGCCGATCTGGTCGGCGCCAGCCGCCCCGTGGTCAGCACTATCCTCAATGATTTGCGCCAACGCCGGATCATCGCCTATACGCGCACGTTTATCTGCATCGAGAACATGGCCGCGCTGGAGCAGTTGCTCGACGAGAGCTACGAGACCGACACCAACAAGGAACGACACCGGGCCCGGGCCATCGAGATCGAGACCGCGCTGTTCGACGCCGGCGTGGTGGAGGAGCTCGACGAAACCGACGACCAGGGCCGCACCGTCCGGGTCACCATCGACCTGCAGGCCGAGTTCGCTCTCGACCAGCCGCTGTCGCCGTTCGCCCTGGCCGCCTTGGATCTGCTCGACCCCGAGTCCGAGACCTACGCGCTCGACATCGTGTCGGTCATCGAGTCGGTCCTCGACGATCCCCGCCAGATCGTCAACGCGCAGCGGAACAAGGCCCGTGGGGAAGCCGTCGCGCAGATGAAGGCGGCGGGCATGGAGTACGAGGAACGGATGATCGAGCTCGAGGAGATCGGCCACCCGAAGCCCCTCGCCGAACTGCTCGAACCGATGTACGAGGTGTACCGCGACGGCCACCCGTGGGTGGCCGAGCATCCACTGCGCCCCAAGTCGGTGGTCCGAGACCTGTGGGAACGGGCCATGAACTTCGGCGAGTACGTCCGCTTCTACGACCTGGCCCGGTCCGAGGGCACCGTCCTGCGCTACCTGAGCGACGTCTACCGGGCGCTGATCCG
>CAJDWY010000096.1_pt1 | contig 9099 bp, 8 predicted proteins | sample 7391751 | NCBI WGS metagenome assembly CAJDWY01 (sample SAMEA7055745, study PRJEB34461) | soil metagenome | biome: terrestrial ecosystem; feature: Peninsula; material: soil | place: Antarctica | collected 2016
CTGGGCTATAAGTGCCCTGCGGAGCTGTTTACACCTGAGGCCTTCGACTTTAGACAACATCATGCCTCGCTTTTTGCACTTGGTACTTGAAACCGCCTTTGGCGACCTGCCGCAGTTGAAGTTGGCCGCGTAAGATGAAATCCTTGGTGCGCCCCGAGTTGCCCACCGCGTCGGTCGGTTCGTCGCAAGCGCCGACCGCCGCCGTGGACAACTCTGCACCGTTGGCAACCCGCCCGCAGTCCACTTATAAATCGGGGAATGCTGTTCAGACAAGCGGAGCCACTTCTGGGAACCAAGAAAGTGGATTTGCCAAAATTCAACGAAACGTTTTTGCCAATACTTGAAGTCCTGGCAGATGGGCGCGTGCTTAAGGGGCGTGAGCTTCTACGCGAGGTGGAAGAAAGGTTCTATAGCGATCTTCCAGAAGAACTCTTACGACAAACTACCAAGAGCGGCGGCCGTTTGATTGAAAATAGAATCTCTTGGGGCAAGTCCTACCTTAAGAAAGGGGGCTTGGTCCATTATCCCCAACGAGGCCAAGTACAGATTACAGACAAGGGCAAGGTGACTTAACGTCCGACATAAAGCCCCGCTATACTCCTTCTCAATTAAGCCGGTTAAGCGTGGCGTTCCGCGTCATGCTTCAGGTGGATATGTCGGGCAAAGGTGTTTTGTTTCCAAACGGAAGGCAACAAACAAGTGAGCGCAGCAACCACCGATGAAGTTGTTCCATTTACAACCCACGACGGGCGTGTCTGTAATCTGATTCATGTGCGCGGAAAGAAAACGCCCGTACAGGGTCCCTTGCTGCTGGTGCATGGAGCTGGAGTGCGCGCAAATATCTTCCGCCCGCCGGTAGCGACCACTTTTGTCGATTTCCTGCTCGACCATGGCTACGACGTCTGGTTGGAAAACTGGCGTGCTAGCATAGAATTTAAGCCCAACGAATGGACGCTCGATCAAGCGGCGCTATGCGACCACCCCGCTGCCGTGCGTACGGTGATCGAAGACACCGGCGCACACACACTGAAAGCGGTGATTCACTGCCAGGGGTCGACCAGCTTCATGATGGCAGCGGTCGCCGGGCTGCTGCCGCAAGTCACGACGATTGTTTCTAACGCCGTCTCGCTACATCCCATCGTGCCCTGGTTTTCGCGTCAGAAAGCGCGCTACGCCGTACCCCTGGTGGGTGCGATGACACCCTACCTTAATCCCCAGTGGGGCGAGCACGCCCAGGGTTTTGTACCCAAGCTGTTGCAGATACTCGTGCGGCTCACGCACCACGAATGTGATAACAGCGTCTGTCGTTTTTCCAGTTTTACCTACGGCACCGGTTTTCCGGTCTTGTGGCGCCACGAAAATCTGAACGACGTAACCCACGACTGGATACGTGGTGAATTCGCCCATGTACCTCTGACGTTTTTTCGCCAGATGGCACGCTGTATCGAAGCGGGGCATCTGGTCTCCAGCGGTGAAGGTTTGCCGGGGCTGCCTAACAACTGCATCGCCACGCCGCCGAATACCAACGCACGCTTTGCCTTCATCGCCGGAGAATTGAATGACTGCTTTTTATGGCAAAGCCAGCAGGCGACCTTTGACTGGTTCGAACACCATCGACCCAATTTTCATTCACTGCATGTGCTCGGGGGTTACGGGCACCTGGATATTTTTATCGGGCAACACGCAGCACGCGATACCTTTCCGGTTTTGCTGGCTGAACTTGCCCGTCCCGATCACTAAGAATTAAAGAGGTATATGCATGGGGATCCCCGCCCGACAAAAACGCCTGACCGGCCGTCATGCGCTGGTCGACGGCATTCCGTTTACTCTACCGGTAAGTTCCGAGCAATCCCCGGCCCTGATGGCCGCGTTCACCATTGATCTCGAGGTGGCGCGCAGCCTGCTGCCCGGCAATGAACTCCACCCGTTCCAGCTCTGGAAGCGAGGCCTGTTGCTGGTTACAGTCATCAATTACGTGACCACTGACATCGGGCAATATATCGAATATTCGATTGCCATCGCCTGCACCCGCGGCGTGCGCCCGGCACCGCGGCTACTGCCCGGGCTGTTCACCAAAGCGTTCGGCACCGGCCAGTATGTCTGGGATTTACCGGTCTCAACCGAAGTCTCTGTGAAAGGCGGCAAGGGTATCTGGGGCATGCCCAAGCACCAGGCCAATCTCGATTTCATCATCGGTGACGAATGGGTCAGTAGCCAATACGACCTCGACGGCCAGATGATGATGCGTATCGATGTTCAAAAACCCGCTTCGACCTGGTTGCCCCTCAGTATGGGCGCAGCCAATTATTGCGCGTTCCGCGGCCTGTTGACGAAATCGAATATCTACTTCAAGGGCAAGCTCGGTTTCTCACTGTTCAAGAAGGGTTCTGCACGCCTGTTCATCGGTGATCACCCGCGCATGGAGCCGTTGAAAGCACTGGCGATCGACCCCGATCCCGTTTTCGCCGGCTTTTTCCCCTCGACGGCCGGTGTGCTCGACGATCACTTCGAGTGCTGGTTCCTTACCGGGTCGGAACCTCCCGTCACGGCCATGCCCGGGCTGGAAACCACGTTTCCGCTTGGTTACACGCAGCAGTGGCTCGCACCGCCGCAACGCGCAACCGACTGGGAGAAAGGGTTATAAAAGGGAGACTGCTGATCGCCAATCACCTGCTACTGTTTCTGTGCACATCGATGTATCTCGGCACCGGCGGCTCACTGGTGCTGTTTTCGTTTCCGCTGGCACCGCAACTGACGCCGGACAATTATTACCTGCAGTTTGTGCCGCAGGTACAGGCGGCGACCGCGTTTTTTACCACCATGACCAAGGTCATGCTGGCCTGCGGACTGATCATGCTGATCGCCGAATGGCGACAACGCACGCGCTGGGTACCGATCATCGTGCAGTTGAACCGCATCCGGGTTGGCTTATGGTGCGTGCAATGGGCGGCATTGGCCTGGTATTTCGCACGCTGGACCCACCGTGCGCGTTATCCAGCGATTGGGGTTTGAAATGAATCTATGGCTTCTGGAACGTCGTGCCAGCGCGGCCATCGCGTGGATCACGATAGTCACCGGTGCACTGCAACTGACACTGCCCACCTACCTGTTGCCGGTTCTCGGCGTTGAGGCGAGCGCAGCCGCCGCTCAATTGTTCGCCACGGTCGGCATGTTCATGGTGCTCTTTGGCGCCGCCGTGGTCCACGCGTTGCGTCGGCAGGAGGCAACCAATGTCGTGCTGTTGTGGGCCGGTTGGCAGAAGATCGGCGCTGCGATACTCGTAACCTGGGGGGGCACGCAGGGTGTGTTTGCACAGCTAGCCTTGTTGGTAGCGGGTTTTGATTTTGCCAGTGGCCTGTTGTTCTTCGATCTGCGTCGGCGCGACTGATGGCGACACTGGCGTGGTTGTTTTTCTGGGGCTATGCGTTGATGCTCGTTGGCGTCGGCGCCAGCGGCCTGTTTATCGCGCCGTGGGAATTACGCACGGTTTTTGGCCTGCCGCTCGGCACCTTACCCGACATCGTCGAAGCGACACTACTCAACCAGTACCGGTTTCTTAAATCACTCGAACTCGCATTCGGGATTTTTTGCCTGGCCTGGCGACACGATATTTTCCGCCGCGGCCGGGCGCACACCGTGTTCGTCGCTGGCGTCGTTCTGGGTGTCTCGGCGCGACTGGGAAGCTGGGCCATTGATGGTCGCCCGCAAACAGCATTTCTGATTTTTGCCGCGCTTGAGCTCATCACCGTGCTGCTCGTCGCGTGGGCCGTGCACCAACGTCTTGTACTACCAGGAGCTCGGACATGAGCGCCCCCCATCAACCGGCAATCGCCGGGGATCATGGGGCGGCCCGCGCACTGGTGCTCGCGGGTGGCGGCATGCGCGTCGCCTACCAGGCCGGTGCCGTCAGGGCCCTGCTCGAAGCCGGCCTGCGTTTCGCCCACGCCGATGGCGCGTCCGGCGGCACCATCAACCTGGCGGCCCTCATGTCGGGTGTTGACGGCGACGAGTTATGTCGTCGTTGGCGTGCGCTGCCGGTCAGGAAATTCGCATCCCTGCAGCCTGTCGCCGAATACCTACACGCCACCCGGATGAGCGCCTTTGGCGACGCCGACGGCATGATCAAGCATATCTATCCAGGGCTCGGCGTCGATCTCGACAGGATCCGTGCCGCCACCGGCATCCAGGCCAGCTTCAACGTCTGCCGTTTCGACGACAAGACCCTGGTCCCACTGCCGCATACCGAGCTGGATATGCCGCGCCTGGTCGCTGCCGCCTCGCTGCCGATATTCATGCCCGCCGTCCAGGCCGCGGGCAGCACCTGGACGGACGCCGTCTGGATCAAGGACGCCAATCTGCTCGCCTGCGTAGAACGCGGCGCGCGCGAATTATGGCTCGTCTGGTGCATCGGCAATACACCGACCTGGCGCAACGGCGCCTTCAACCAGTATGTGCACATGATAGAAATGAGTGCGATCGGCGCGTTGAATGCCGAGCTGGCGGCGATCGAGGACATCAACAGGCGCATCGCGGGCGGGGAAACCGTACACGGGCACCGTGAACCGATAGTTGTGCACGTCATAAAACCCCTGATACCACTACCGCTCGACCCGGATTTCTATCTCGGGCGCATCGACGCCGCAACGCTGATCGACATGGGCTACCGCGACGCGCGGCGGGCGTTACGCGATAACCAGCCCGCGCCGCTCGACGCGCGTGCAACGCAAATGCGGGAGCCGGGTATCGGCCTGTCCTTTCGGGAAACCATGGCGGGCGGTTTCGGCCTTGGCGCGGACGACCCGCAAACCGGCGCCAGGGCCACGACCCGACTGGCAATGCACGCGACTATACATATTGACGACATCGCCGCTTTTGTCGCCGACCCGCAGCATCGCGCCGAACTGACCGGGCATATCGACTTTGAGCCCTTCGGCACAGCCATACCGGCCGAGTCCGGCGTGTTTGGTCTGTTCACGCCGAGCGATGACCCGACACTGCGCTACATGGTGTACGAACTCGGCTTCCAGCATCAGGGCAAGCCGCATTACCTTGCCGGCAAAAAGCACGTGCGCATCGGTCTGCCGTGGAAGCTCTGGCGCGAAACCACGACGCTGTACACCACGCTGCACGCCGGCAGCGATGCGCAGGGTACGGTGATCGGCGCCGGCGTGTTGCGCCTGCGTCCTGTCGCTCTGTTGCGTCTGCTGACCACCGTACACGCCACCAATGCCCCGGGCGCAAAAGCCCGGGCCGTCGCCGTGTGGCGCTTCTTCCGTTTGTTCGGCGGCGAACTGTTGCGCACCTATGTATTGCGACGCGTACGCTAATCCCAGGAGACCCTTTTGGCTACGCCATCCCGCGCCGAACAGCGCATAGAGCTCTACACTCAGGAACCTATGGTCAACTGGCTGGCTCCGGGCCAGCTATTGAAAACCGGGATACGCGCCGCGATCGCCACGACCGTCGGCGGCTTTTCCGATCCGCGCGAAGTACAGGGAGCACTGCACCCCACAGTGGGAAATCCGCCCCTTGCCATCGAGCGGGGCGGGCCCGTGTGGATCGATTATGTTGCCGATACCGGTGACGGTTGGGATTCGACGTACTCGGTGGCATGGAGCGTTAGTCGCGATACCCTGACCGTGCCCACTGTTAGTTCGTCGCTGCCACGTGCCGATGTGCTGATTCTCGGCGGTGACCAGGTGTACCCAACACCGGTCGGCAATGGCTACCGCACCCACTTTGTAGACCCGTTTCGCGCCGCCTTTCCGGCCGATGTCCCCGCTGAACCCAACCCCGACACAGCACCACTGCTGGTGGCGTTGCCCGGCAATCACGACTGGTACGACGGGCTACATGGCTTCAAACAGCTTTTCTGCAATCGCCAGGATCTCGGCCGCTGGCGCACCGGGCAACGCACCAGTTATTTCGGCGTGCGGCTGCCGCACGGCTGGTGGCTCTGGGGTCTCGATTTGCAGCTGGGCTCCGAAATCGACCGCCCGCAGCTCGACTACTTTGTCAACATGGCACGCCAGTTGCGGCCCGGCGAGCGCATCATAATCTGTACGCCGGAACCCAGCTGGTTGAACGAAAGCGAGCGTCTGGAACACAGCCGTTCGGTGCGCGAAGACGAAGCACGCGGCTCGTATTATAAAGTCGCGCGCTGGCTCCGCGGGATCGAAACCCAAACACCACGCTTTAGCAGTCTGCGCCTGATCGAAGAACTCATCGCGCCCCATGGCGCCGAGTTGGCCGCCGTGCTCGCCGGTGATTTGCACCACTACGCACTCTACCAACCGGAACCGGGCTGCGCGGCTCCCCTGCGCGTTACCTGCGGCGGTGGCGGTGCCTATCTGCTCGGTACCCACGATCTGCCCACGACGCTGCGTTTTCGCTGCGACAACAGCGAGCAGCACTACACCCGCGCGGCCACCTACCCCGACGCTGCGACCTCGCGCCGTCTGCGTAATCAGGCGCTGAAACTGCCGCTGCGCAACCCGTTATTCTGCGCGCAGCTGGCGACACTGTACCTGGTCTACCTCTGGGTACTGCAAAGCGCGAGCAAGGTGCCGATCGTCGGGCTTGATCGTCTCACACTGATGGAATATCTGGCTTACGTGCCCTTTACATTCAAGAATTTCTGCGTCACGTTACCGGCTGCGGTGTTCAAGGTACTGGCACACAGCCCGGCCAGCGTGCTGCTGACCCTGGGCATACTGGGCGGTGCGGCGACGTTTACCGCCGCCAACGTCAAGCAAGGCCGTCGCTGGGCGGCCCTCGGCGGTGCGCTGCACGGATTTGTGCACCTGACACTGGCGCTGCTGCTGCTCTGGGCGATCGGGCAGTTCAACCTCGGCTGGCTTGCTGAGACCCTCGGCTATGCGCCAGCGGAGTTTCTCGACCACGTCTCGCAGGTGTTGCTGTTCTGTGTTCAGGCCGTTACGGTCGGCGGCATCGTCGGCGGGCTGTTGTTCGGCGGCTGGATGGTGCTGGTCAATAGTTTATTCGGCTGGCACGGTGAAGAAGTATTCTCCTCACAAAGCATCGTTGGCTATAAAAGCTTTCTGCGCATGCGCGTCGACGCCAGCGGGCTGACCATCTACCCGTTGAAAATCGAGACCATCTGCAAGCGCTGGCGCATCGGTCACGGCATACAGATGCTGCTACGCGCAGGGCGCACCTGGCGGCTGCGCGCATTTTCCAGTAGCGGTGCGCGCTTTGAGCCCGAGCAGCCAATTGCCGTCGAGCTGATTCATCCTCCACTACACATCCCCACACGCCCTCAACGCGTCACGGAGAAACCATGAGCAACTTCGACTTCGACGCCATCGTCATCGGCAGCGGCTTCGGCGGTGCGGTATCGGCCTGCCGCCTGGCCGAACACGGTATGAAAGTACTGGTGCTCGAACGCGGCCGTCGCTGGACTCCCGAGACCTACCCGCGCACGCCGGGCGACCCCTGGCTGTGGGATCAGGACAAGCCGCACAAGAAAAATGGCTGGGCCGACCTACGCACCTTCAGCGACATGTGGGTCGCGGCCGGCGCCGGGGTCGGTGGGGGTTCGTTGATTTACGCCAATGTCTCGGTCGAGGCCAAACCCGATGCCTTTACCCGCGGCTGGCCGCCCGGGATCAGCTACGATGTGCTCAAGCCCTATTACGAGCGGGTGGGCGCGATGCTCGCCGTGAGCGAACTACCCGACACCCAGTTCAACGCACGCACCCGGCTAATGCAGGAAAGTGCAACAAAATGCGGCTGGGGCGACCGCTTTCACAAGGTACCGCTCGCCGTCAGCTTCGACCCGACGTGGCACGAAGGCCTCCCCGACGCGCGCAACGACCGGCACTCGAAACGTTTCGTCAACGCCCACGGCCGCCAGCAGGGTACTTGCGTGCAGTGCGGTAACTGCGACATCGGTTGCCAGGTGTCGGCGAAGAACACGCTCGACCTCAACTACCTCGCCGTTGCCGAAGACAAAGGCGCGGAAATCCGCCCCCTACATGTAGTACAGGCTCTGGAACCCCTGCCGGGCGATGGCTGGCGTGTGTCCTATGACCGGATTGACCAGGGTCGCGTCGTGCGCGCCAGTGTCAGCGCACAGCGGGTGATCCTTGGCGCCGGGTCCATCGGCAGCACCGAACTGCTGCTGCGCTGCCGCGACCAGCACCGCACCCTGCCTGCGTTGTCGACCAGGCTCGGCAAAGGCTGGTCGTTCAACGGCGATTTCGTCACGCCAGCCTTCTTCCCCCAGCGTAAAATTTCGCCCTCGCACGGCGTCACGATCTCCAGCGCCATCGATCTGCTCGACCGCTCCTTCGAGGGCCAGGCCCTGTACATAGAAGACGGCGGCATACCTAATCTGGCGGCCGCATTCATCAGCCGGCGTATCAAGCACGCGCCACGTGGCAAGCTGCGCCGCCTCTGGAAGACAATCGGAAAGATGACCGATGCCGACGACCCGCTAGAGACCATGATGCTCTGGTTCGGCCAGGCGGTAGACGCCGCCGACGGTCGTCTGTATCTCGGCCGCCCCTGGTACGCGCCGTGGCGACGGGCGCTGAAAATGGATTGGCGCTACCAGCGCTCCGAAGCCATGGTCGAAGCCATGATCGCAGTCCACCGGAAACTCTCCGCCGCGACCGGCGGCAACGCCTTCGTCCCACCCACGTGGACGATCCTGCACAACCTCATCACGCCGCACCCGCTGGGTGGCTGCAATATGGGTATCACCGCCGCCGACGGCGTCACCGACGCTCAGGGAGGCGTCTTCAACTACCCCAACCTGTATGTCATGGATGGCTCGGTTATCCCGCGTGCGATCGGCCTCAACCCCTCACGCACGATTGCAGCTTTGACCGAGCGCAATTCTGAAATTTTGTGCGGGAAGCATAAGGAACCGTTCACCCAAGCTTGACTTTACGAACGCTTTATTACTCTGTTTTAAACGCCAATTTGAAGATCTTTGCAAACCTTTGGGGTCTTCGTGGAATCGTGTGGGTAAATCTGACCTTGCCCGCGAGAAACGCATCCCTTGCCGTGATTCAATCCACGCAAGGAGAACGACATGACGAAGACAACGCGGGCACGCTACACGCTCGAATT
>CAJDWY010000053.1_pt2 | contig 9058 bp, 5 predicted proteins | sample 7391751 | NCBI WGS metagenome assembly CAJDWY01 (sample SAMEA7055745, study PRJEB34461) | soil metagenome | biome: terrestrial ecosystem; feature: Peninsula; material: soil | place: Antarctica | collected 2016
GGCGTCTGGCCGAGCATCATGACTTCGAGATTCTGAACGCCTACACCGCGCAACGCGAAGACCTGAACGATGGCAGCGGACGCGGCGACAAGCGCGAAGTGGTGCTGGTGCCACGGTTGCGCACGGCGCTGGCAAAGCTGAATCCGACGCTGCCTGACGCGGCGATCAAACAGGCGATCGGCGAGCTGACCCGCAGCCGTGGGGTAATGTCGCCGGTGGCGGCCAATCAGGAGGTCTATCGGTTGATCCGTGACGGCGTGCCCGTGAGCTTTGACAACGCCGAGGGCAGAACCGAACCGGCACGGATGCGGGTGATCGACTTTGACGATGCTTGCGCCAACGATCTGCTGGCGGTCAGCCAGTTGTGGATCGCGCCAAGTGGACGTGGGCGCTACTGGCGTCGGCCGGACGTGCTGCTCTACGTCAACGGGCTACCGCTGGTGTTCGTGGAGCTGAAGAACTCCACCGTCAAACTGCGCAGCGCCTTCGACGACAATCTGACGGCCTACCGCGATGATATTCCGCAGTTGTTCGTCTACAACGCGTTTCTGCTGCTCTCCAACGCGGTGGAGACCCGCGTCGGCAGTGTCACGGCAAGTTGGGAGCACTTCTTCCACTGGCTGCGGCCGGACGACGAGAAGCAGAAGATCAACCAGTCTGGAGCTAGCGGTCGCCGGCTTGCTGGCGCCTCGGCGGCTGCTGGACTACATCGAGAACTTCATCCTGTTCTACGCGGGCATGCAGAAGATCATCGCGCAGAACCATCAGTTTATCGGCGTGAACCGGGCGCTGGAGCGCTTCGGCGAGCATCGCGGCGACGGCAAGCTGGGCGTGTTCTGGCACACGCAGGGTTCGGGCAAGAGTTTTTCGATGATCTTCTATACGCGCAAGATTCAGCGCAAGGTCGGCGGCAACTACAGTTTCGTGGTTGTCACCGATCGCGGCGATCTCGACGGCCAGATCTACCGCAACTTTCTCAACACCGGTGCGGTGACGCAGCAGGATGCGGCGCGGCCGAAGAACAGTGCACTGATGCGTGAGGCGCTGGGCCAGAACAAACGTATCGTGTTCACGCTGATCCAGAAATTCCGCTGGGACATCCACCGGGAAGGGGGCAGGCAATATCCGCTGTTGTCGGACCGCGACGATATCGTGGTGATTGTCGACGAGGCGCACCGCACGCAGTACAAGTCACTGGCGGAAAACATGCGCGCCGGCCTGCCGAATGCGGGCTATCTGGCGTTCACCGGCACACCGCTGCTGGGCCGCGAACGGCGCACCCATGCCTGGTTTGGTGCGTATGTTTCCGAATACAACTTCCGGCAGTCGATGGACGACGGCGCGACGGTGCCGCTGTTCTACGAAAAGCGCGTGCCGGAGGTGCTGATCCAGAACGAGGCCCTGAGCGACGAATTCTACGATCTGCTGGAGGACGAAAATCTCGACGATCTGCAGCAGGCCAAGCTGGAGCGCGAGTTCGCCCGCGAGACACAGGTGATCAAGCGCGACGACCGGCTCGACAAGATCGCACGCGACATCGTCTACCACTTCCCGCGCCGCGGCTATCTCGGCAAGGGCATGGTGATCGCGGTCGACAAGTTCACCGCGGTGAAGATGTACGACAAGGTGCAGGCACTGTGGAAAGCCGAGATCAAGCGGCTGGTCGGCGAGATCGGCAAAACAAAGGATGAACTCGAAAAGCTGCGCATGCAGACCGCGCTGGCGTTCATGCGCGCTACCGAGATGGCGGCGGTGGTCTCCGAGGAAGCCGGTGAGGACAAGAAGTTCGCCGCGCAGGGGCTGAACATTGCGCCGCATCGCGCCCGCATGAACACGCTGGATGTCGAAGGTCACGACATCGAGCACAACTTCAAGGACCCGCAACATCCACTGCAACTGGTGTTCGTGTGTGCGATGTGGCTGACGGGCTTCGACGCGCCGACGCTGAGCACGCTGTATTTGGACAAGCCGCAGAAAGACCACACGCTGATGCAGACCATCGCGCGGGCCAACCGCGTGACCAGCTACACCATCAACGCCAAATCCAAGATCAACGGCGAGATCGTCGACTACTACAACGTGTTCCGCAACATGAAACGGGCGTTGGCCGACTACGCCGAGGGTGACTCGGATGAAATGCCGGTGCGAGAAAAATCGGCCCTGTTCGGGCTGCTGGACGATGCGTTGGCCCAAGGCGCGGCGTTCTGCACAGAACGGGACATCGATCTTACCGCGCTGCTGCGCTCGGACGACACCTTCAAGAGCCTGAACGTATTCAACGGCTTTGCCGACACGCTGTTGAGCAAGGATGACTGGCGCCGCAGTTTCAATATCTACGAGAACACCATCTCGGCGCTGTATGAGGCCTGCAAGCCCGAAATCCTGTCGGAGCAGGCGCGGCCGATGGTGCAGATCTTTCAATATCTGCGCGGCGTGGTCGACGGCAAGATCGACGAACAGGATGTCGACGCACTGCGTCTGAAAATTAGCGAGCTGCTGGATCAGAGCGTGGTGACGGTAGAAGGCAATCTGAAGTATCCGGGCCCGCCGAAATACGAGATCGTCCAGCGCGGCAAGCACTGGGACCTGCGCAATATCGATGTCGACAAGCTGCGCGCCGAGTTCAAAAGGGCGCCCTACAAGCACATCGAGATCGAAGACCTGCGCGTCTTCATCGAAGGCAAGCTGGAAGCGTTGCTGAACCGCAACAGCACGCGCACGCTGTTTGCCCAGCGCTTTCAGGAGATCGTCGACCGCTATAACGCGGGCGGCACCGCCGTGGAGCAGGCGTTCGAGGAATTGACTGAGTTCGCTGCCGGACTCGGAGAAGAAGAAGAGCGCTACATCCGCGAGAGCCTGAGCGAGGACGAACTGGAGCTGTTCGACGTGCTCAAGCAGGACAAGATGACCAAAGCCGAAACACAGGCAGTAAAGCTTGCGGCCAAGGCGCTACTGCACCGCCTGCTGGAAGAGCAGCCCAAAGTGCTGGTGGAAGGCTGGTATCTGGACGCACAGAGCCAGCTGCGGGTGAAGTCGGCGCTGGAGTCAGTACTGGATCAAAAGCTCCCCCCAAGCTATAGCCGCGTGCGTTTCAAGAGCGCCTGCGACAGGCTCTACGAACTGATCGTCGATCACGCGATGAATGATTCTCGCTGGGCAGCCTGACGAGAGGAGTGGCTCACTAATCAATAAAACGGCAGCAGGCGCGCCGTGCGCTTGCGGTAGTCGCGATAGGGTTGCCCGAGCTGGGCCTGCAGCCCGATTTCCTCGAAGTGGATGCCGATGACGATGTAGACCGTCATGCCCAGCGCAAACAGCAGGTGGCTGGTCGTCATCCACGGCGTCGCCCAGATCGCGATCAATAGGCCCAGCATCATCGGGTGGCGAATCCAGCGGTAGAGCAGGATCTCCTTGAACGGGACGGGCGTGTAGGTCTTTTTCACCAGGTTCAGGTAGACCTGTCGCAGTCCGAACAAGTCGAAATGATTGGTCAGGAACGTCGCCAGCAGCACCAGCACCCAACCTGCTGCGCTCACCGCGAACAGCGCCGCGACCCAGAATTGACCGTCAAGCTGCCAGAGATGCCCCGGCAAGGGCTGCCAGAACACGAACAGAACGATGAACACCAGATTAGTGGCAAGCACATAAGTGCTGCGCTCCACCGACGGCGACACAAAACCGGTCAGCCAGCGCTTGAAGCCGCTGCGCGCCATGATGCTGTGCTGCAATCCGAACAGCGCGATCAGCGCCAGATCAATCAGCAGCGCGGGCGCAGTCGCGCCCAGCTGACCCGAGCTGACGGTCTTGGGCACGCCGACATCGGTCGTGAAGCCGATGAAGTAGAGGAATACGGCGAGAAACAATCCGTAGCAGAGCACACCGTACAGGAACGAGAGTTGCCGATTCATCATTTTTCTCCAGACACTTGAGGCGACTTATGCTTGCCCGCTACTTCTGTGCCCAGTCTATTATGGATACAGCCGGGGAATACCATCATCCGTCACCTTAGCTTGTTGCCGGCAACAGGGCTTGCCCGCGCGCTGGAAGCATCGGCGTTATCGTCGGCCTGTCCATTCCATATTGCTGCGCCGACGCGGTGCGAACATTGGCTTTCGGAGATTATGCACAGTCCACCTCGCGGCCTGTTTTCTGATAGTCAAGCGGCATCCTTCGTGACACGCCCGTGAACATGATCATAATTCCATGAATATAATGTATTTTATTGTTTTGTTGGGCCAGTCGCCGACAATTTCGGGCGCTTCTGAAAAAGCCCGGTTTCCGCAGTCTTGCATTCATCCACAGACTTATCCACAGGTTGAATAATGCAAAGGGTTGCTGTCGCACTACCGGTTCCGCTGCGATATTGCTTTGATTATCTGTGCCCTGCGGCGCAGGCCGAGGCACTGCTTCCCGGCGTGCGGGTGCGGGTTCCATTCGGGCGGCGGCGGCTGGTGGGCGTGGTGGTGGCGCCGCCAGTCATGCTGACCGATGATGCGCGCGACAGCGGCTACAACTACAAGTCGCTGGACGCGGTCCTCGACACCGAGCCGCTGCTGCCAGCGGCGCTGCTGGCGCTGTGCCGCTGGTGCGCGGATTACTACCACCACGCCCTGGGCGAGGTGATTGCCGCCGCATTACCGGCACCGCTGCGCGCCGGTAATGCGGCGACACTGCCGGTCGTCGAGGTCTTTTGTCTCACAGCCGCCGGATGCTCGGCGCTACCCAAGCTGCCGACCCGCGCCACCGCGTCGCGCGCCCTGCTCGAACGACTGGATGCCGCGCCGGCCACGCGCAAGGCGCTGGCGGAATCGGCGCTCGCCGGAGTGCTGACGCGCGCCCGCGCCCACGGCTGGGTCGAGGCGCGGGCGCTGCCGACCGCGCCGGCTGCGACAGCCATCAATCCGGAGCGTCCGCAACTGACACCGGCGCAACAACGGGTACTGACCGAGTTGGAAGCGGCACCGGCCGGGTTTTCCGCTACGTTGCTGGAGGGCGTCACCGGCAGCGGCAAGACCGAACTGTATCTGCGGCTGGCTGAACACGCCGTCGCCGCCGGCCGGCAGGTGTTGGCACTGGCGCCGGAGATCGGCCTGACGCCGCAACTCGCCGCGCGCTTTGCGCACCGGTTCGGCGCACGCGTGGCCTGCTATCACTCCGGCATGGGTGAGGCCGAGCGTGCCCGCAGTTGGTTGCGCGCGCGTGCCGGCGAAGTCGACGTGGTGGTAGGCACGCGCTCGGCCATCTTCATGCCGCTGGCGCGGCCCGGTCTGATCATCGTCGACGAGGAGCACGACACCTCCTACAAACAGCAGGACGGCCTGCGCTACTCGGCGCGCGATCTGGCGGTGCTGCGCGCCCGCGAGGAAGCGGTGCCGGTGGTGCTAGGCAGCGCCACACCGTCGCTGGAGAGCCTGCACAACGCCGCCAGCGGCCGCTACCGACATGTTCGTCTGACCACGCGAATCAGCACCACACCAGCGCCACGGCTGACGCTGCTGGACGTGCGTAATTTGCCGCTCAACCACGGCCTGTCGGAACCGCTATTGCAGGCCACCGGACGACATCTCGAAAGCGGTGGTCAAGTGTTGTTATTCATCAATCGTCGCGGCTTTGCGCCGGTGCTGCTGTGCCATCAGTGCGGCTGGATCGCGCCGTGCCCGGACTGCAACGCGCGGCTGACACTGCACCGCCGCCGAGGCCGGTTGCTGTGTCATCACTGTGGGTACGTCGAGCCGGTGCCGACCGAGTGTCCGGGCTGCGGCCAATCGCCGTTGACGCCGGTGGGCCAGGGCACCGAGCGTATCGAGGAAGCGTTGCGCCGACGCTTTCCGGGTGAACGGGTGGAGCGCATCGACTCCGACCGCGCGCACAGCGCCAGCGCGCTGACACGGCTGTTCGAGGAGGTGCGCAGCGGCGCGGTGCGCATCCTCGTCGGCACCCAGATTCTGGCCAAGGGCCACGACTTCGCCGGGCTGACCCTGGCCGGCCTGGTGGATGTGGATCAGGCGCTCTACGGCAGCGATTTCCGTGCCATGGAACGCATGGGCCAGCTAGTGACACAGGTGGCCGGCCGCGTCGGCCGGGCCGATCGCCCCGGCGAAGTGATCCTGCAGACGCACGCATCGCAGCATCCGCAGTTGCGCCGGCTGGTGAACGATGGCTACGCCGCGCTGGCGCAGAACCTGCTGGCCGAGCGCCGAGCGCACGGTCTGCCGCCGTTCGCGCATCTGGCCCTGATGCGCGCAGAGTCGCCGCAGGACGGTGCGGCGTTGAATTTTTTGCAACGCGCACACGATCAGCTCAACGCTGGCGGCGGCGAGGTCGAACTGATGGGGCCGGTGCCGGCACCGATGGAGCGCCGCGCCGGCCGCCACCGCGCACAACTGCTGTTGAAAAGCGCGCATCGCAGCACACTGCAGCAGCGTCTGCGGCAGGTTCTTCCGCAGGTGGAAGCATTGCGGACAGCACGCAGCCTGCGCTGGAGTCTGGACGTCGATCCGGCCGACCTATTCTGACAAGCTCCGCTCCAGCGGCTAAAATCGCGGTTTTCACCCCCTATGAAACCCAAACTCCAACAACTACTGCGCCGTGCCCTGGCGGTGATACTCGCCGACAGCGCCGTAACTGCCCCGGCAACAATCGCGCTCGGTCCAACGCGTGATCCCAAACACGGCGATCTCGCCACCAACCTCGCGCTGACGCTGGCCAAGCCGCTGGGCAAACCGCCGCGACAGGTCGCCGAGTCCATCGTGGCGGCGCTGCCGGCCAGTCCGCTGGTTCGCAAGACCGAAATCGCCGGGCCAGGCTTCATCAATTTTTTCCTGACACCGGCGGCCTTCCAATCGGTGGTGGCGGAAGTATTGGCGGCCGGCACCGACTACGGCCTGGATCGCTCGGGCGGCAAAGGTCGGTTGATGGTCGAGTTCGTCTCGGCCAACCCTACTGGTCCGCTGCACGTCGGCCATGGGCGCGGCGGTGCGGTCGGCGACAGCCTGTGCCGGTTGCTGGCGGCAAGGGGCTGGGAGGTCACGCGCGAGTTCTACTACAACGACGCCGGCGTGCAGATCAGCAATCTGGCGCTGTCGGTGCAGGCGCGCTGCAAGGGCTTGACACCGGACGGCGCCGGCTGGCCGGCCGACGGCTATCGCGGCGACTACATCGCCGATGTGGCCCGTGCCTATCTGGCGTGTGAGTCGGTGCACGCCGACGACCGCGAAGTCACCGGCGCGGGCGACGCCGGCGATCTCGACGCCATCCGCACATTTGCCGTGGCGTATCTGCGCCGTGAGCAGGATGCGGACCTGAAAGCCTTCGGCGTTACGTTCGATGCCTACTCTCTCGAATCCGCGCTCTACGCCGAGGGCAAGGTCGAACAGACGGTGCAGGATCTGCTCGCCAGCGGCCATACCTATGAAGCCGATAACGCGCTTTGGCTGCGTTCGACCGATTTCGGCGACGACAAGGATCGGGTGATGCGCAAATCCGACGGCCACTACACCTACTTCGTGCCGGATGTCGCTTACCACCGCGAAAAATGGCGGCGCGGTTACCGGCGCGCCGTCAACGAACAGGGTTCGGACCACCACTCCACCATCACCCGCGTGCGCGCCGGCTTGCAGGCGCTGGGGGTCGGCATTCCACAGGGCTGGCCTGAATACGTGCTGCACCAGATGGTGACGGTGATGCGTGGCGGCGAGGAAGTGAAGCTGTCCAAGCGTGCCGGCAGCTACGTGACGCTGCGCGACCTGATCAACGAGGTTGGCCGCGACGCCACGCGTTACTTCCTGGTGGCGCGCACGAGCGATTCGCAACTCACCTTCGACATCGACTTGGCGCGCGCGCAGACCAACGACAACCCGGTGTACTACATCCAGTACGCCCACGCCCGCGTCTGCAGCGTGCTGCGGCAACTGGCCGAACGCGGCGAACACTTCGACGAGACCGTCGCCCACGCAGCGGCACTGGAGCGTCTGGTGGAACCGCAGGAGTTGGCGTTGATGGCCTTGTTGGGCCGTTTTCCGGAAGTCGTCGCCAACGCCGCCGACGGTCTGGAACCGCATCTGGTGGCGCAATATCTGCGCGAGCTGGCTGGCGCTTTTCACAGCTGGTATCACAACCACGCTTTTCTGGTCGACGACCGCGAACTGCGCAACGCGCGGCTGGCGCTGGCCTGGGCGGCGCGTGTAGTGATCGCCAGCGGTCTCGATCTGATCGGCGTGTCGGCGCCAGAGCAGATGTAATGGCGCGACGTTCTTCCGCAACACCGGCCCGGCGGCCGAATAACGCCAGCCTGCGAAGCGGCCGCATGCCGGGCTGGGTGTGGCTGCTGGCAGGCGCGGCGATCACACTGTTCATCGTGGTGATCGTGTATCTGGCACGCCCTCGGCACGCGACGACTTCGCCTCCCGTCGCCACACCGGCACCGACAACCCCTGTCCACGCGCCGGTGAAACCCGTGCCGTTGCCACCCCGGCAAGCGTCGCGTTTCTCGTTCTACAAGCTGCTGCCTAGTCATGAAGTGGTGATTCCCAGCGCGGAAGCCAAGCAGGCCGTCAAAGCCGACCAGGGCGGCAAACCTTTACCCGCCAACCTGGCGGCGCCCGGCGCCTACGTCGTGCAGATCGGCGCTTATCGCACACGTGCCCAAGCCGAACGGGCGCGGGCCAGCGCCGCGCTGCTGGGCGTCGAAGCCCATACCGAACAGGTGACGCTGAGTGCCGGCGACATCTGGTATCGCGTGCGCATCGGCCCCGAGGCCAGCCTCGACAAGGCGCAGGCCATCGTCGATCGCCTGCACGCCAACGGCGCCAAGGCGATCCTGATCAAGCAGAAAAGCTGAGCGTTCCCAGTCCTGCGTGGGCCTGGCACGGGTCTGGCGCGTGAGTCCACACGCCTGTACCGCACGGCGTTACAATTCCTTCGACGTCACTGATTGAAGCTTTAGATGGGACCAAGCGTGGCCATCAGGCGCACGCATTGCTCTCCTATCAATGGAGGATCCATGCAGGAAGCAGATTCACAGCGCTTCGTCAAAAGCATCACCCGCGACACTCTGGCG
>CAJDWY010000042.1_pt1 | contig 9002 bp, 11 predicted proteins | sample 7391751 | NCBI WGS metagenome assembly CAJDWY01 (sample SAMEA7055745, study PRJEB34461) | soil metagenome | biome: terrestrial ecosystem; feature: Peninsula; material: soil | place: Antarctica | collected 2016
CGGTCAGGTTGATATCACCAACGGCAACTTCGTGTTTTCGGCCACTGAGGCCTATCTGATCGAGGACGGCAAGGTGACGCGGCCGGTGAAAGGCGCGACGTTGATCGGCAACGGCCCGCAGGCGCTGTCGAAAGTGTCGATGCTGGGCCATGATCTGAAGCTGGATTCCGGCATCGGCGTGTGCGGCAAGGAAGGCCAGAGCGTGCCGGTGGGCGTCGGGCAGCCAACGCTGAAAATCGACGCGCTCAACATCGGCGGCACCGAGGTCTGAAGCCTCTGCGCACCCAGAGTCATGCCGTGAACGAGCGCGAGCACTGTATCGCCCCTCGCCGCACCAGCATCACCGCTGTGCTCAGCTTGCTGTTCGGCGTGCTGACTTGGATCTTGCTGCCGTTTTTCGGCGCCGTGGTGGCGGTGATCTGCGGCCACGCCGCGCGCGCCGAGATCCGCCGTTCCGCCGGCAGTATCGACGGCGATGGCATGGCGGTGGCGGGTCTGCTGCTGGGCTGGCTCCATCTGTTGTTGATACTGCTGATCGCGCTGTTGGTGTTCGGCTTCATTGGCGCCGCCGCCGGTTCGTTGGGTTTCGGTCACTGGATGTATCAGTTCGACCAGACCCTGCGCGGCTGCGGCACGCTGGTGTGAGCCACCGTCAAGCGGGGCGGTTGCGCATCATCGGTGGGCGGTGGCGCAGCCGCGTGATCGATTTCGCCGGCGACGGCGGGGTGCGGCCAACGCCCGACCGGGTACGCCAGACCCTATTCGACTGGCTGGCCCCGATGATCGACGGTGCGCAGACGCTGGATCTGTTCGCGGGCAGCGGTGCACTGGGTTTGGAGGCGTTGTCGCGCGGTGCGGTGCGGGCTAGCTTTGTCGAACAAGGTCTGGCGCAGGCGACAGCAATCCGCACCGCTGCCGCGAAACTGCAAGCGGGGAGCAGCGCCGAGATCGTGCAGGCCGAGGCGATCAACTGGTTGCGCAACACGCCGCAGCGCTACGACCTGGTATTTGTCGACCCACCCTACGCCAGTCCGCTGCTGGAGACGGCGTTGCTGGCACTACCGCGGGTGCTGGCCTCGTTCAACCGCATCTATCTGGAGTGGCCGCACGGGCAGACGCTGAATCTGCCTGCCGGTTACACGCTGTTGAAGGAAAAAAGCGCGGGTCGGGTAAGCTACGGGCTCGCCTCGTATACGCAGGTCGAAGGGAGAACATCGTGAACACCGTCGCAGCCTACAGCGGTACTTTCGACCCAATCACCCTGGGCCATAACGACATCATCCACCGTGCCGCGCACATGTTTCCGCGGTTGATCGTCGCCGTCGGTCTGAATCCGTCGAAGCATCCCAGTTTTAACCTGGAAGAGCGCTGCGATCTGGTGCGCGCTTCGGTGGACGATCTCGACAACGTCGAGGTGATGGGCTTCGAAGGGCTGGTGGTGGACTTTGCCCGCGACAACGGCGTCACCGTGCTGGTGCGCGGCGTGCGCACGGTCGGTGATGTCGACTATGAAAAACAGATGGCGGTGATGAACCGCGATCTCTATCCTCAACTCGATACCGTCATGCTGGCGCCGTCGCCGCTCTATGCGCACCTGTCGTCGTCGCTGGTGCGCGAGTTGACCAGTCTTGGTGCGCCGATCAAAAAGCTGGTGCCCAAGCCGGTGATTCCGCTGCTGCTGGAGCGTTTCGGCCGCAAGCAGGGAGGGCGGGCGCGTTAAAATACCAGCATGGCGCTGACTGCGACGTCTGCGAGTCCGGCTGAATTTACAACCACAGTCCCTCGCAAGGCATAGCCCGGTTCCGCACCGCGAAGCCGGAGTTTTGCGATGTCCGTTTCCAGCTACTTTCCAGGCAATTGTTTCTCGTGGCGGCTGAAAAGGTGGCGAAACGTCAGCAGGTAAATAGCCTGCAGTCCCGCCGCCACGTAGAACGGCCCGCTTAGATAACCCGCTGCAAACGCCGCACCGGCGATTACCGGCCCCACTGAACGCGGCAGCGGCATCGACAGCGACGACAGCGTTGCGGCAAAACCGCGACGGCTATCGGAGATCAGGCTCATGTTCAAGGCTTGGCGCGCGCCGGCCGTGCCGCGGTTCAGTGCCGCACGCACGATGTAGAGCTCCGAGGCCCAGAAGAACGTCGGCGCCAGCGGCAGCAGCAACAACAGACCCAACCCCAGCACGCGCAGACGCACCACCGAACTGACCACCCGGCCGCCGCGACTGAGACGGCCAGTGGTCAATGCCGACAGTCCGGTGGCGACAAAGGCCAGCGCCAGCACCGGTCCGATGTGTGCCGGCCCGACGTCGAAGCGCAGAAAAAATCAGTAGGTGATCAAGGGGCCGATCAGGCCGATGGCGGCGCCGTTGATGGCGTTGACGACGGCCATATGCAGTAGCCGGCGGTTTTCCTCCCGACGTGACGGCGGCGGGTCCGCCGCGTCGTCTTGTAACGCGGCCGAGTCGGCGATGGGCCACAGCAGGCCGGCTGTGAACGGAGCTGCGATCAGCATCAGCGCGAACAGCGGCCGATAGACCAACGCGCCGGGCAGCACGGTTTGCCACAGCGGCAGCGCCGCTGCCACCAGTGCGCCGGCGGCCATGCCGAAGGAACCCAGCGCCGTGTTCAGGCTGAAAATGCTGCTGCGCCGCGGTGGCGGGGTGACGCGCGCCAGCCAGGCCTGCTCGACCGGCGCGAATGGGCCGGCGGCACCGTTCATGCCGCGTCCGAAGCCGCCGGCCAGCGCGGCGGCGACGATGATCCAGTGGCTGGCGCTGGCCAGTGCCAACAGCGCCGCGAACGTCAACATTGCCTCGTAGCCCAGCAGGAAACGGCGGCGGCCGAATCGATCGCTCAATGGGCCGCTGAACAGCGTCAACGACGCCTGCAACACCGCGATGCCGGAGAACAGCGCGCCGATCTGCGCGCCGCTCCAGCCCAGCGCGTCGAGATACAACGGGAAGGTCGCCACCAACGCGCCCTGGGCGACGCTGCGCAGCGCGCGCGGCGAGCAGCCGGCGGCGGATACGGGTATCGGCAGCGGCAGCCAGGCCGACCGGCGCTGGCGTCCACGGCATCAAGACCCTGCGAAGTCGGCCACCACCGGCGCGTGATCCGACGGCCGCTCCAGCTTGCGCGGGGTCTTGTCCACCACGCAGCTTAGACAGCGTTCGGCCAATGCCTGCGATGCCAGCACATGATCGATGCGCATGCCCAGGTTGCGGCGGAAGCCGGCCTGCCGGTAATCCCACCAGCTGAAACTTTCCGGCGGCTGCTCGAAGCGGCGGAAGCAGTCGCTCAAACCGAGTTCCAGCAAACCGCGAAAATGCGCGCGTTCCGGCTCCGAGCACAACACCTTGCCGGCCCAGGCCGCGGGGTCGTAGACGTCTCGGTCTTCCGGTGCGATGTTGTAATCGCCGACCACCACCAGTTGCGGGTACTGCTTCAACTCGCCGGCAACGTAAGCGTGCAGGGCGTCCAGCCAGCGCAGTTTATAGTCGAACTTTTCTGAACCCACTTCCTGACCGTTGACGACGTAGACGTTGATCACGCGCATGCCGTTAACGGTAGCGGCAATCACGCGTTTCTGCGCGTCCTCGAAGTCCGGAAAATCGCGGCTGACCTCCTGCAGCGGATGCCGCGACAACAGCGCCACGCCGTTGTAGGTCTTCTGACCGTTGTGCGCCCAGTGCAGGCCGGCAGCCTCGACTTCGGCGACGGGAAATGCCTCGTTGGTCAGCTTGGTTTCCTGCACGCCGAGCACATCGACCGGATTGTCCCGCAGCCAGTCCAGTACCTGCGGCAGCCGCACGCGCAGTGAGTTCACATTCCAAGTGGCGATTTTCATGGGCACATTCTGCCTTGCCGTGGCCGGCACTGTCTCGTCAACCGTTTCGGCTTCCCGTACCCTTGCGCAATGGCCCTGCATCCCGACTTCCCGCGTTCGCCCTACGCGCCGCTGCTGCCGGAGACACGCTGGTTTCCCGCCGACGAAACGCTGCGCGACACCGCCTACGAAAAATTGCTGCCGCCGCTGGTGGCGAATATCCGCCGGGAAGTGAGCGCCTGGCGTGACGATGGCTACGCCGGCGCTTCGGATACTTCGCGCGCCCTGCTGAACTGGTGGTTCGAGACCAACCACGTGATCGAGCAGGGCGACGGCACGCTGACGCCGTTCCGCTACTACTACGCCCAGCGCGAGGCGGTGGAAACGGTGGTCTGGCTCTACGACGTCAAGCACGCGCGCGACAAGCACGACCTGATGCGTTTCGACACTTCCGGCGCGGTCTCCGCCAACATGTTCGACGAGGACTGGCCGCGCTACGTGCTGAAGATGGCCACCGGCGCCGGCAAAACCAAGGTGCTGAGTCTGCTGATCGCTTGGTGCTTCTTCCACCGCAGCTACGAGGCGGGTTCTGAACTGGCGCGCAACATCCTGCTGATAGCGCCCAACATTATCGTGCTGGATCGCCTGCGAGCGGATTTCGACGGGCTGAAAATTTTCTTCAACGATCCGATCCTGCCGGCGAACGGAACCGCTGGCCATAACTGGCGCGACGATTTCCAGATCACCCTGCACCTGCAGGATGACGTGCGTATCGTCCGCCCGACCGGCAACCTGTTCCTCACCAACATTCACCGCGTCTATCTGTCCGACGTGCCGGAACCGTCACTCGAAGACGACGACCTGCGCGATTACTTCCTCAGTCCGTTCGGCCCCAAGCCGGTCGGCAAGACCACCGACAGCAAGACCGACCTCGGCACCGTGGTGCGTGAGATCGACGAACTCGCCGTGTTCAACGACGAGGCCCACCACGTCCACGATCCGCGCATGGCCTGGTTCAAGTCGATCCAGGATATCCACCACCGCATGCTGCAAAAAGACACGCGCTTGTCGCTGCAGATCGATGTCACCGCCACCCCGCGGCACAACAACGGCGCCATCTTCGTGCAGACGGTGTCGGACTATCCGCTGGTCGAGGCCATCGCGCAGAACGTGGTCAAGCATCCGGTGCTGCCGGACGCCGGCAGCCGCGCCCGCCTGACCCCGCACACGAGCGCGATTTTTTCGGAGAAGCACGACGACTACCTGCGCCTCGGCGTGGAGGAATGGCGCAAGAGCTACGCGGAGCACGCAGCGCTCGGCAAGAAGGCCGTGCTGTTCGTGATGGTCGACGATACCCGCAACTGCGACGAGGTCGGCGCGTACCTGGAAAAGATCGCGCCCGAACTGGCGGGCGCCGTGCTGGTGATACACACCAAGGCCAACGGCGAAATTTCCGAGGCGGCGTCCGGCAAGAGCAAAGACGAACTCGAACGCCTGCGCGCGCAAGCCAACGCCATCGACGGCTGGGACTCGCCCTACAAAGCCATCGTCTCGGTGCTGGTGCTCAAGGAAGGCTGGGACGTAAAAAACGTCACCGTCATCTGTGGCCTGCGCGCCTACGCCGCCAAGAGCAACATCCTGCCCGAGCAGACACTCGGACGCGGCCTGCGGCGAATGTACTTCGGCTCTGATGCCCCCGAAACAGTCTCCGTTATGGGCACGCCGGCGTTCATGGAGTTTGTCGAGTCGATCAAGGCCGAGGGCGTCGATCTGGAATACCGGCCGATGGGCGGCGGCAAGTCACGCGAGAATTCCGTCATCGTCGAAGTCGAGGGCAAGGATTCCGGCAAGGACCTCGATGCCCTCGACATCGCCATCCCCAAACTCGCACGCCGCTTCCACCGCGAATACAAAGACCTCGAAGCGCTCGATCCCGCCAGCTTCGGTACCCCGCGCCTGCCACTGCAACCGTTCACTGCTGAGGAAACCCGCGAGATCGTCTTCAAAACCATGCTCGACGATGAGACTCACCACAGCATCACGTTGGATGGCGCCGGTCAGGGTGACTGGCGCAGCGTGGTCGGCTTCTTCGCCCGCCAATTGCTCAAGGAGTTGCGGCTGGTCGGCGGCTATGATTTGTTGTATCCGAAGGTACGCGACTTCATGCGCGATCATCTATTCGAAGGCGGTGCGGCGGACCTGGACGACCCGGTAGTCCTGCGCAACCTGTCCGAAGCCGCGCCGGGCAAGCTCATCTTCGACAGCTTCAAGCAGGCCATCAATGCACTGACCGTGCAGGACGCCGGCAGCACCCGTATCGACGACTACATCCGCCTGCGCGATACGCGGCCGTTCCGTACCGAGCCGCGCCCCTATCTACCGGTGCGGAAATCCGTCTTCAACCGCATCGTCGGCGAAGCCCATGCCGGCGGCTTCGAGCTGGCCTTCGCCAAGTTCCTCGACGACGCGGCGGACGTGGTCAGCTTCGCCAAGAACTACCTCGCCGTCGGCTTCAAGATCGACTACGTGAGGGCCAACGGCGAGCTGTCCAACTACGTGCCGGACTTCATCGTCAAAACCACCGACGGCGGAGTCTGGATCATCGAGACCAAAGGTCGTGAAGAACTCGACCTACCGCAAAAAATGAAGCGTTTGGCGCAATGGTGCGAGGACGCCACGCAGGCCAGCACGGCAGTGAACGGGCCGGCATACCGTTTCGTTTACGTTGATCAGACAGGTTACGAGCGCAACCCGCCGGCTCGCTTTGCGGACCTCGCCTCCGCGTTCCGGGAGTATCAGACTTGAACCGGAGGTTTGCTAAATGCGCTCACGTAGGTAACAATCGCGCTCAACATGAGTGCAATGAATTTGCCTGCAATCTCTCCTGCCGAGTTGCTGTTCGGCGCATATCACCGTCGTCTGCTCGGCTTGTTGCTGATGCGTCCTGAACAGAGCTTTCACCTGCGCGAGATCGGGCGCCTCGCAGGCATTCCTTCCGGGCCGGCGCACCGCGAGTTGAAGCGTATGCAGCAGGCCGGGCTGGTCACTGCAACCCGCGTCGGCAACCAGGTGCGCTATCAAGCTGATCGAGACAATCCCATCTTCCCGGAACTGCAAAGCATCATCCGCAAGACCACGGGGCTTGCCGACGTGCTGCGCGAAGCGCTGACGCCGCTGGCCGCGCGTATCAATTGCGCCTTTGTGTTCGGCTCCGTGGCGCGCGGCGAAGAAGGTCCGGCCAGCGACGTCGACCTGATGGTCGTCGGTGACGCGAGTTTCGATGACATCGTCGGCGCGATGTTCCCGCTGCACGAAACGCTCGGCCGCGAGATCAATCCTGTGGTGATGACCGCGCCAGAGTTCCGCAAGCGCTGCGGCGAAAGCAGTTTCATTGCACGCGTTATGGCCGGGCCCAAGCTGATGCTGAGGGGATCGCTCGATGAGTCTTGAGAACCTGCTACGTATCGGTCGACTGCACACGCATGTCACTGACCGGCGCGAAATCGGCAAGCTGCTCGCCGGGGCTGAGCGCAGCCTGCGCGATGCCGAGACTATCGGGGTTTCCAACTCGACGCGCTTCACGCTGGCCTACACAGCGATCATGCAATCCGCTCAGGTAGCCCTGTTCGCCAGCGGCTACCGGCCCAGCACCAGCAGCGGCGGCCACCACATGACCATGGTGCAGGCGCTGGTGCACAGCATCGGCCTGGAGCCAGCACGCATGCAGGTGCTGGACACCCACCGCCGCAAACGCAACGTCATCGACTATTCCGGCGAGGACGCCGAACCCAGCGAAGCCGAAGCTGCCATCAGCGCCGCCCGCGCGCTGCTCAAGGACGTGAAGGCGTGGCTGAAAGCGCATCATCCGGAGCTGGTATGAACAAGTCGAGCACCCCCGCTTACGACCTCACCGACACCAAAAAGCGCGACCCGCATTCGTCACTCCCGCGCAGGCGGGAATCCAGCGGCAGCAACCATCCGTCATTCCCGCGTAGGCGGGAATCCAGTGGCAGCGATGCGTGAGCGCTCACCGGCGGTTTACCTGTTGTGCAGCCGGCGCAACGGCACACTTTATGTCGGCGTGACCTCCAACCTGTTGCAACGGGTCTGGCAACATCGGCAACATCTTGCCGAGGGATTCACCCGCAAATACAGCATTAACCGGCTGGTGTGGTTCGAGCAGCACGGCGAGATGTCTTCTGCGATCCTGCGGGAGAAACAGATCAAGAAATGGAACCGCGCGTGGAAACTTGCCCTGATCGAAAAGACCAACTCGGAATGGCTGGACTTGTGGCCCGCAATCGGCGGCGAAACTGGATTCCCGCCTGCGCGGGAATGACGGAGTAGAGACGATATCATGGCGTAGAAAACCGCATCGCGATTCGCGCGGCCCGCTTACGACCTGACCGACGCAGAAAAGCGCGACCTTACGGCCCTGATCCAGGCCGGCAAGCCGCTGCCGGAGAAATACCGCTTCATCCTGTTCGAGGACAAGCGCGAGGTCGAGCTGGTGTGGAACGGCAAGAGCCGCGAGGTTTGCACCACGGTGCTGCCGTTCCAGACGCTAGAACACGTCGACGAGCCGCGCAAAGAAACCAAGCTCATCGAAGACCTGTTCGACGCCCACGGCCGCCAAGCCAAGGGCTGGGCCAACAAACTGATCTGGGGCGACAACAAGCTGATTCTGTCATCGCTCAAGGCCGGCGCCCTGCGCCGCCAGATCGAGGACGCCGGTGGTTTGAAATTGATCTACATCGATCCGCCGTTTGATGTCGGCGCGGACTTCAGCATGGACATCGAGATCGGCGGCGAGACCTTCCATAAAGAGCCCAACCTGCTGGAACAGATCGCCTACCGCGACACCTGGGGCCGCGGCGCCGACAGCTTCATCAGCATGATCTACGAGCGTCTGATTTTGATGCGGGATTTGCTATCTACCGATGGGTGCATCTACGTTCACTGCGACCCGAGAGTTAACAGTTTTATGCGCCTCGCTTTGGACGAAGTGTTTGGTCGGGAGAATATGCAAAACGAAATCGCATGGTGTTACATCGGAGGTCGAGTACCAAAAGTTGCAGGTTCTTGTGCAGTTGATTGAGGTAATTATCCGGCATTGGAGCGCAGTGCCGGAAACAGGGCGAATGGTCGTTCTGGGATTGCGGTCTGTCTGATTT